>ENA-OYYE01000152-OYYE01000152.1-human-gut-metagenome-genome-assembly--contig:-NODE-152-length-45818-cov-8.639425_pt1 | contig 45818 bp, 43 predicted proteins | sample MGYA00243244_ERZ653437 | MGnify/ENA primary metagenome ERZ653437 (study PRJEB26926, sample SAMN06165130) | human gut metagenome | biome: ENVO:00009003; feature: ENVO:2100002; material: ENVO:00002003...
TACACTTCTAGCTTCGTCGGCAGCGTCAGATGTGTATAAGAGACAGCTCCTACTCGTCCCTCAACGCCTCCACCGGAGAGATTTTGCTGATGTGATGAGCCGGGATATACACTCCAAGCCAAGTCACAACCAGCATCACGCCATAGACAACGGACGAAACGATGCAGAAGTGTGCCCAGAAATGATTGGTCAGATAAAGGACGTCGTTTCCCGGTGCTCTATCCTTCAGTACATAGAATCCTTCCTGATAGGCCCATTGAAAATAAAAGAAGCAACCGACTAAAACAGCAATCGTCGTCAGTACAAAAGCCTCCCCTACCAGCATTCTGCAAATACGGCCGGGTGAAGCGCCGTAAGCAAGACGGATACCGATTTCCTCCTGCCGGGTGCGCGTATGCATCCAGAATGTTCCGCTTACCGCAAGTAGCAGGTTTATCAGAAAAAAGTAAGCCAATACGTACTTCATCCGTATTTCATTCGTCACTCCCTCGTTCAGATCGCTTTCTTTCTGCACCTCATGAAAAGGGGTCAGCTTGGTGAAAACCAGTGAACCGAAAGAAAGGTTATCATCGACCCACGGCATGAATTCTTCGATAAACCGTTCCTCCGAAATGCCTGCCCGGGTGCGAAAGAAGATACGCATTCCCCACCGATAAGCCCATTCAGGCATCTGGTCTTCCGTGCCAAGCGAAATCATGCGCACCATATAGGGTTGCATACTGTTGCGCATCTTAATGGGTTGCATCACTCCGGCGACATATACCTCCGAACTGTCATAGGCGCTATAAATCATCTGCCCTGCCAAATCCCGGTCCGGGGAAAGCAGCATCGCCATGTCTTCCGTCGCCACTACATCGTTTTTCTGCATATCGAGGTTTTCCAAAGTTTCCCAAGTGCCGTCCTTTGCCGAGCGGAAGCGCCAAGTCTGGAAAAAGCCCGAATGGAAGAAAAAAGGAATATACGCCGTGCGCACGCGGGTAGTATCCTTGAATATCTCATTCATATTGTTGCCCGGTGAACTGGGATAAGCGCCGGCCAGTATACACGTGGCCGACTCGATATACGGATGATTGCGAAGTCCCGACATAATCCTTGCATAATCCCGGGCAGGGTCGGAAACCGTGTCCATCTTGTTGCGCATCACTTCCAGGCGATACAAGCCGTCCGCCTCATAACCGTCAGGAATGGATTGATTGTATTTCAGCACAAAGATAGGGTCGAAAACCGCCCAACTGACAATCGCGATCACCACCAATTCCAGCATTATCCAGAGATTATGCCGACGATTGTTCCATAACATTCTAATAATCTGCTGTAACATAACCTGTCTTTTTTATTTGTTGAGCGAATAAACGATATTTTTCTTCAGAGCGATGTAAGCGGGTATCAGTGCTGAAAACAGATTCAGTATCACGCACACCACAAACGCCAGAAGGAACAGAACCGGGCTGAACAGCATATCCCACGTGATGCTCATCTGTACACTCTGGGGAAGCGGCATCGTAGACCCGTCCAATAGGGTTAGCAGCCAATCTTTGGCAAGCAGCACCATGCCGATAGAAAGTATCAGCCCTAAGACACCGCCCAGGCAGGTCAGCAAAAGATTCTCCCATACAATCTGCGAGAAAAGGCGTCTGCCGGTAGCACCGAATGCCTTGCGCAACCCCATTTCCGGCAACCGCCGTTCCATCCGCGAGGATATCATTCCGGAAAGATTGAGAGCGGGTACCAGCAATAGCATCAACAGCCACAGCCCCATCTCGCGGATGATTTTAAAATAATCCAACTCATCCTTTTCATTGCCTTCGAACAGGGTTTTCCAAAATAAATAAGGCTGTCCGTGCATCAGCAGATGGTAATCGTCATGAGGCAGAGTATTGAACTTGCGTACATATTCATCCACCTGGTGTTTCACCTTATCGGCGTCCAAAGCCGAGGGTAGCAGAATGGCTGCCCGGAAAGGACCGAGCACTCCCCATTGATTAAACTCTTCTATATAACCCGGAAGACAGGTATAGGGTAACCAAACCTGTGCATAACTCAGGCTCATGGCATAACTGGGCGACTTCACCACTCCGCAAATGCGATAGTCCGCATAGTTCAGCTTCACATACTTCCCCACTACATCCGTCATCCCAAACACCCGTTTGGCAAAATCTTCCGAAACGACTACCTCGCGGATGCCGCTGAGAAAATCGGCTTCCGTGAAAGGCTTTCCATGAAGGAAGGAGAATTCGAAGACTTTCCAGAATCCGGTATCGGTGAGTTTCACCATCACATTCAGCGGACGCTTTTTCTGTTCCACCTTTACCACCCAACTTTCGGCATCACTTACTGCCGTCACAGCTTCCACTCCCTCCAAAGGATAAAAACATTCTTTGATAAAAGGCGCGGAATATCTCCAAGTATTGTTCCACTCCGGGTCCTTGCTGTTCTGCATGTGCACGGTAGATGCAATGAGCATACGACTCCGATGGGTTTCCGGATAGATATCGCCCACCTTTATATAATAGAGCACTATCAGCACCATAACCATCGAAATAGCCAGTCCCGTACCAATAATATAAAGACTGCTGAACAACGGATTCTGCTTCAGCATCCCAAAAGATTGTCGCAAGTATTTTCCAATCATACGGATATAGATTTATTGGAAAGGAAAAAACAAAAAACGAGCCAGAGTGTTAATGCGCAGATATACAAGAGGAAGAGAGAGGTTGAACTTGTCCGGAAACGAACACTTGTCCGATAGCGGACAAAACAATGGAAAAGTAATAACCGGTATATTCTTTGATAGAATTTAGACGCGGATTTCACGGATTCCTTTAAACTTATCCGTGTTTTCAGCGTCATCCGCGCCTAAAATTTATCAGCACGAGGATGTGTCAAAACGCACTATTTAAAGACTGAGCACAGAGTCACAGACACAGAGGTCTTATTCTGAACACTTAAAAGACTCTGTGTTTCTGTGACTCTGTGTTTAATTCACTTTTGACACACCCTCAAATAATCATTTAGAGAATAGGAGAACTCTTATTTCTTATCGAGCACCTCGAAACAGGAGTTCTTGCTGACGAATTCAGGTACGATATCTTTCATTGCCGCTACGATTTTCATCTGGTCGTAGGTGTAGCTGACATCAATCAGTTTCTGTATGCGTTCCTTCACTTCATCATAGTCGTATTCGCGAACCGTTGCAATCATAATCTTTTCATGATAGGTCGGCTTCGTGAGTTCCTTTACGTTGAGCAATTCTTCGTACAGTTTCTCTCCATGACGCAAACCGGTAAACTCAATCTTGACGTCGGTACGTCCGGAAAGGCTAATCATGCGCTTGGCAAGGTCTACAATCTTCACCGGTTTACCCATATCGAAAATGTATATCTCGCCACCATTCCCCATACTTCCGGCTTCCAGAACCAATCGGCAAGCTTCGGGAATCGTCATGAAGAAACGGATGATTTCGGGATGGGTCACCGTTACAGGACCTCCCCGTTGAATCTGGTCGCGGAACCGGGGAATAACCGAACCATTGGAACCGAGCACGTTTCCGAAACGGGTAGTAATGAACTGGGTGGAGTGCCCTCCTTCCTGTTGCAACTTCTTTGCTAGGGATTGGACATAGATTTCGCAGATACGCTTGGAACATCCCATTACATTGGTTGGATTCACCGCCTTATCGGTGGAAATCATCACAAACTTTTCAGCTCCGTATTTCACTGCCAAATCGGCGACGGTGCGTGTGCCGTACACATTAATCTGGATAGATTCCGATACGTTATCTTCCATCATCGGCACATGCTTGTAGGCGGCGGCATGAAATATATATTGCGGTTTGTATTCCCGGAAGATTTCTTCCATCCGGCTTGCGTTGGAGATATCGGCGATGATGGTTTCCGCATCGATGTCCCGCCAACGGTCTTGCAGTTCCAAGCGGATATCGTGCAAAGGCGTTTCGGCCTGATCGACGAGAATCAGTTTATAAGGATTGAAGGAAGCAACCTGGCGCATGATTTCGCTACCAATGGAACCGGCAGCTCCCGTAATCATCACTCGCTTGCCTTCCAGGTGGGAAGCCACCTTATGGATATCGATTTCGATAGGATTGCGTTGCAAGAGGTCTTCAATCTGGATTTCCTTCAGTTGCGTCCGGTTCAGCAACTGACCGTTCCATTCGCTGAGCGGCGGCGCGGTCATCAGTTTAATGTTGTGAGCCAACAAGCGGTCTGCCATATCCGAGCGTTTCAGAGCTTCCATTTTGGAAGGAGAAACGATAATGGTGTGCACGTCACGATAGTCCATAACCTCCATCAGTGTATCGTCATTGGGATAAACCTTCACTCCCATCATCACCTTATTAATAAGTTCCGGTTCGTCGGCGATGAAACCACGCAGGCGATAATGGTTGCGCAGATTGACGCGCAACGCCTTTGCAATATTTACTCCCGCTTCTTTAGCTCCGTAAATAAACACATTGGCGCTGTGCGAACCATCGAAGTTTAACTCTTCAAAAAATATCTTCACTACGATACGTGAACATGCCATCATGGCAAAACTGATGATGTAAGACATGAACAGCACCGTAGCCGACGGCGCGTTCACCCCTCCATAGTTTTTCGCGAGCACACTCGTTATCAGCAACACTGCATAAGACACCGTCAACGACACGAATATGCGCATGATATCCACAAAGGAAGAAAACCGCAATACGTTGGAGTATGTGCGGAAGACCCGGAAGAAGAACACATTAACAATCACAGTCCATACTATTGTCGTATCTATGGACGAAGAGTCGAGAAACAGACTCTTGAAATCATACCGCAACGCATACGCAAGCAGGCTGGATACAACAATAATAAGCACATCAATCAATAGAACAGTCCATATCGGCAACACCTTTGCGGAAAGGTACCGACGAAAAAAGTTTCGTTTCATTACGTTTGACAGTTTTTGTTTTAGGCACCGCAAAGATACATTAAATTTTATCAAACGAAGAAGAAAACAATAAAATGTTACATCAAATTGCTTGCTAACTCACTCAACTCGCTTCGTTCTCCTTTCACTAAATTGACATGGGCAAACAGGTTTTGGTCTCTCATGCGGTCAATCATATAGACTAGTCCGTTGGATTGGCTGTCCAGATACGGTTGGTCTATCTGCTGAATATCACCGGTAAACACCATCTTTGTCCCCTCGCCCGCACGTGTGATAATCGTTTTGATTTCGTGAGGAGTGAGATTCTGCGCCTCATCGATGATGCAGTAGGTCTCGCTCAAACTGCGTCCACGGATAAATGCAAGTGCCTCGATGACCAACTGGTCGCTCTTTTGCATATCTTCGAGCCGCTTCACTTCGCTGGAATTGGAGGCGAACTGATGCTTGATGACATTGAGATTATCGAATAAAGGCTGCATGTAAGGAGCTACTTTTTCATTCGCATCACCGGGTAAGAAGCCGAGGTCTTTATTGGAAAGGGCGACGATGGGACGAGCCAAGAGGATTTGCTTGTAATCGTTCAGTTTGCCGAGAGCGGCAGCCAGCGCCAACAGGGTTTTGCCGGTTCCTGCCTTACCGGTGAGTGCAACCAACTTGATATTGGGGTCGTTCAGCACCTCAAAAGCAAAACTTTGTTCGGCATTGCGCGGCTCGATGCCATAGTTCTTTGTCTTATTCACCCGGCAAACAGAATGCGTAAAGGGGTTGTAACGGGCAAGTACACTGCTGCGGTCGCTTTTCAGCACAAAGCAATCGTTAGGATGAACAATGTCCTTGAAGTCAAATTCGCTGATGTCCAATCCTTCTTTGGTGGAATAAATGCGGTCGATTAAAGTGGGGTCGATGCCTTCGAAGACTTCATTCGACTTTTCAAAGATGTCCACGTTCAGGACTTTATCATTAATATAATCCTCACACAGCAGACCGATGGAGCGGGCTTTCATGCGGAGATTGACATCTTTGGTGACGAGAATGGACTTCATCTTCGGTTTCGTCTCGGTCAGCCAGCCGGCTACCGACAATATCTGATGATCGGGAATACGTTCGGGAAACGAATCGTGCACACGGGAGGAATCGACTGAACCGGCTACAATAAACAAACGCCCCAACCCCTCGCCCAGAGGCGCGCCTTTTGTGAAAAGTTTATCGTCGGTTATCAAATCCAGTTCGCGCACGAACTCACGCGCATTAAAATTGATTTGCTCGTTACCTTTCTTGAATTTATCAAGCTCTTCAAGCACTACGATGGGAAGGTAAATATCGTTCTCCTGGAAGTTTTTCAGACAGTTATAGTCGTGAAGGATGACATTTGTGTCAATAATGAAATTTTTCTTAGCTCCCATAATCATTAGATTTTAATTAATACTATTGCCTGCTCGGACAGATTATATTCCGGCTCTACACATTTTTCAAGCGGACTTGATTTGCATTGCGCCCGATTTGCACTATCTTTGCTGCTCCTAAAGATAAGGATTTAAAAAAGAGAAAGACCGGCTTTCCCGTTAATTTTTATAAAAGATGGAGTATCAGGACATTTTAACTTACTTATATAACAGTGTACCCATGTTTCAACAGGTAGGCGGCTCGGCCTACAAGGAAGGGATGGCAAATACCTATATACTGGACGAGCATTTCGGACATCCGCACCAAGCCTACCGATGCATCCATGTTGCCGGAACCAACGGAAAAGGTTCCTGCTCGCATACCTTGGCTGCCATTCTGCAAGAAGCCGGCTACCGTGTGGGACTTTATACGTCTCCCCACCTGGTGGATTTTCGGGAACGTATCCGTGTCAACGGACAACCTGTACCGGAAAGTTATGTCATCGACTTTGTAGAAAAAGAACGGGAATTCTTCGAGCCGCTGCATCCTTCTTTCTTCGAACTGACCACCGCTATGGCATTCCGCTACTTTGCCGACGAGCAGGTGGATGTAGCTGTCATCGAAGTGGGGCTTGGCGGTCGGCTGGACTGCACGAACATTATCCGCCCCGATGTAAGTGTCATTACGAATATAAGTTTCGACCATACCCAGTTCCTGGGAAACACCTTAGCCAAGATTGCGGGAGAGAAAGCGGGAATCATCAAAGAGGGTATCCCCGTAGTGATAGGAGAAACGACTCCGGAAACCCGGCCGGTATTTCTGAAAAAGGCGCAGGAAGTCGATGCGCCTATCTTCTTTGCAGAGGAGAACGAACCGGAAGCATACCCCGGTCTTACACCGGAGTTGCAAGGATTGTATCAGGTGAAAAATACCCGCACGATTCTTTCCGTCCTTCCCTTTTTGAAAAAAGCCGGTTACCAGATCGATGCACAAGCCGTCTACAACGGTTTCGCCCATGTTTGCGAATTGACGGGGTTGATGGGGCGCTGGCAAAAGTTGCAGGATGCACCGACGTTGATATGCGATACGGGACATAACGTGGGAGGTATCACGTACATCGTAGAGCAACTGAAACAGCAGAAGTATCGCCAGCTGCATATTATAATAGGTATGGTGAATGACAAGGATATCCGGGGGGTACTGGCGCTTTTCCCAAAAGACGCAACTTACTATTTCACCAAAGCCAGCGTAAAGCGTGCGTTGCCCGAAGAGGAATTATGCTCGCTTGCCCATTCCTTCGGATTGAAAGGAAACAGCTATCCGGATGTACCTGCCGCTGTGAGAGCCGCAAAAGAAAAAAGCCACCCGGAAGATTTTATCTTCGTAGGTGGCAGCAGCTTTATCGTTGCAGATTTATTAGCGAACCGCGATGCACTCGATTTCCACTAATGCATCTTTTGGAAGCGCCTTTACGGCAACTGCCGACCGTACAGGGAATGCACCGTCAAAATAAGTGGCATATACTTTATTCATATCTGCAAACAAAGACATATCCGCCAGAAAGACGGTGGTCTTAACTACGTTTTCCATGCCCAACCCGGCTTCTTCCAGGATGTGCTTCACATTTTCCAAAGACTGGCGGGCTTGTGCTTCAGCTCCTTCCGCCATTACTCCGGTAGCTGCATCGATAGGTAGCTGACCGGAGATAAATACCATTCCGTTTGCTTCTATCGCTTGACTGTACGGGCCTATCGCCCCGGGTGCCTTCTGGCTACAAATTACTTTTTTCATACGCTGTTGATTTGAGTTTTTAAGTTTGTAAGGTTGTGAGGTTGTAAGTTTTTAAGTTTGTGAGTTCATGAGTTTTTTAAGTTTGTAAGTTCACGAGTTTATAAGTTCCCAATATCTCCGTTCGTTTTCACCTGTTAATAAAGTATCCGCAATCGAAAACTAAAAAACTTACGAACTCATAAACTTGCAAACTAAAAAACTTATAAACTTACGAACTAAAAAACTAAAAATCTCTCCCCCCTCATGCAGTATTTACATGGATTATGCATTTACTATATGAATACCCAAAAGAAATATTCACTCATAACCTGTTTATTCCTAGACTTAACTATTTTTTAGCACGGGAATGTTGCTTTCCCAAATAAAGACTCTGCTTGTGAAAACAGAGCCTTTATTTTTTATGGATTACTTGCAATGCTTCTGAATCAAGGTATCTACATTGGGATCACCCAACTCTTTCGCTTTGGCAAAACTCTTGCAAGCTTCTTCATTCTTCTTCATCTGCAACTGGGCAATTCCCCGTAACCGATAAGCTTCTGCATACGCCGGATCTATATCCAAAGCATCCTGCAAAACTTTCAGAGCTTCTTCGTATCGACCTACACGGATATTCACAACCGCAAGCTCGGCACGATAAGTGAGGTCTTTGGGATTCAGTTCAATAGCCTTCGCCATGTCATCCAAAGCCCGTTGATACTGCTTGGCTTTCAAGGCTGCCTGTTCGCGATAATAGTAGAAAACATCATTGACATGCCCGTTGACTGCCTTGAAATAAGCATCATAATCCAGTATGGCAGCACGCGCCTGGTCGGCTTTCATCCGCGCCTGAGCACGTTCCAACAGATAGGGAGCAGCCTCCACCGTATAGGGTTCGGTAAAACGTGACACACAACTGTCCATCAACGCCAATATTTCTTCGGAAGGAGCATTCACCAATTCCTTCGTTCGGGCAGCGCTGAAGAAGGAAGCCGGAGAAGCTAAATTAGAGCGGTTGACCTTTTCATAACAAACCAACGCAGACGGATAGTCCTGCTTGGCGAACAGGATATCGCCTTCAGTCTGTGTATAAACGGGCAGGTCTTGAACGGCAATCGCTTTTCTTATTTCTTCCAAAGCCGTATCATAGGACCAGTTCTTATATACTTTCTCCGGATTGCCCAACAGATAGTTATAAATCAATTTGGCACGGTTATAATACACATCGTCCTTTTTCAGGGTCACTTCCAATGCCTTATCCAAATCAGACACAACCTGATCCATCGTCGCATCATCCTTTGCCTGATACATCCGGTTGGTAGCCCGGCGCAGATAGCCGTCGGCGCTGTTCGGATACTGGGCAATAAAGTCGTCCAACAGTTGCACATACTTTTCGGGAGAAACCTGCGACGAAGCCATATACAAGAACACCAAGGCTTCTTCTTCCTTATCGGGAAGTGCTTTCTTGATGCCGATGTTTTTCAGGGACATATCGCTGAATGAGAATGCCGTTACGGTTTGCGCCATTGCAAAATTGGCATCTACCGCATAACAAATGGTCGCAGTATCTTTGCCGGATGACTTTTGAGCAAGGGCAAATACATTTCCCTCCTCAGTCATGACCGGACAACTCACCATTTTGTCTTTCAAGTGTATATCCAGCGTATAGTAGGAATACTCCCCGGAAAATTTATCCGCCTCCTTTACATGACCGGCGGTAAACGAACGGTCTTTCTGGGTAGAATACGGCAAGACGTACACCGCAGCCCCCGCTCCCGGAGCAACCGGAGCCAAGTTCAATGCAGGTACCTTTTTAGAAGAGATACCCACCCGGAACTTGATGACATCGTACATATCATTTGCCCCCATAACAGACAACACTGGCATCTGCGTGCCGTCCGAGTTGATGGCAACCGCCCGTTGCGCTCCCTTAAACAAAGAGTAGTCGGACAAAGCAATACCGTCTTCCGTAACAAAGAAACCATTTCCGGTATTCAATATCTTATCATTTCCATCATAAGTCACTACCGAGAAAACGGCGCGCTTGGCTTTTTCCACCCACTTGGGGGCTTGCGCTACACTCCACTGAACCCAAAGGCAGAGAGTGAACAATACGAAAACTTTCTTCTTCATATTTTGTGATGTTCTTTATTTATTCAAACATAGATTCTTGGAATCAAACGGTTTACCCGTTCTGTTCCCTACGCTGCCTCACCGCTTCATAAATCAGAATGCCGGCGGCAACGGAAACATTGAGCGACTCAATCGTACCGAGCATGGGAATTTTCACCCATTCGTCACACAATGCCAGGTTATCGTAGGATACCCCTTTGTCTTCAGCGCCCATGATGATGCATAAAGGACCGGTATAATCGGCCTTCGTATAGTCGTAATCCCCTTTTTCGGTTGCGGCGACTATATGAAAACCGCTATTCTTAAGATACTGCAACGTCTCTTTCAGATTCTGTTCGCGGCATACGGGCAAGGTATGCAACGCCCCTGCCGAAGTCTTCATCGCATCGGCATTTACCGACACGCTATTCTTAGCCGGAATAATCACGGCGTCGACCGCTGCACATTCGCAGGTACGCGCTATCGCTCCGAAATTGCGGACATCCGTCACACCGTCCAGCATGACGAACAAAGGAGATTTCCCCTGCTCGAAAATGAACGGCACCAAATCTTCCGTCTTCTGATAAGTAACGGCAGAGATATAAGCCACTACGCCTTGATGGTTCTTGCGGGTGACACGGTTTATCCGCTCCACGGGAACACGCTGCACCGGAATCAGCGTACCTTTCAGCGCAGTAAACAGTTCTTTAGACAAATCGCTCTGAATGTCTTTTTTCACCAATATCTTATCAATCTCTTTTCCTGCCTGTATAGCTTCTATTACGGCACGGACGCCGAAAATCATTTCATTTTTGTCTGTCATTCGTTTTTACGATTATGTTAGTTTACATTATTTCTTGCCGCTACATACCCAGCAAGGCTTTAGCGTTGTTCAGGGCAGCTTCCGTCAGGGTGGCGCCACTCAGCATATGGGCAAGTTCTTCTACCCGCTCCGTGTCCGTCAAAAGACGGATATGACTGTTGGTCTCCGTATCGCTATCCTGCTTATACACCTTATAATGAGCTTTTCCGCGCGCGGCAATCTGCGGCAAGTGGGTGATACTGATAACTTGACGGTCACGGGCACCCATCTCCTGCATGATGTCCGCCATCCTATCGGCTATCTCGCCAGAGACACCCGTATCTATCTCATCGAATACGATGGTAGGCAGTTTCACCGCTCCGGCAATCATGGCTTTCACCGACAGCATGACACGGGCGATCTCTCCTCCGGAAGCTACCGATGAGATATTCTGCAAGGTTCCGTTCTTGTTGGCGGAAAACAGGAAGTTTACCGTGTCTGCACCATGCGCACCCGGTTCTTTGCGCATACCTATCTCCACCAGAAACCGGACATTCGGCATACCCAACGGTATCAAGCGGGCAGCCATCTGTTTTTCCACTTCACGGGCGGCAACCGCACGGGTTTTGGTAAGAACGGCCGCCTGTTTTTTCACCTTATTATATAAGGCTTCACAACGGGCTTTCATTTCTTCTATCTGTTCGTCCGAAGAAGTGATGTTCGACAGTTTGGCGGCATAATCTTCCGTCAAAGCCAGAAGTTCGCTTACAGTAGAAACACGGTGTTTCTGCTGCAATGTGTATATCAGGTTCAAGCGGTCGTTGACTTCTTCCAGACGAGCCGGATTGAATTCGATTTCTTCTTCTTTCCCGGAGATTTCCTGAGAAATGTCTTTCAACTCGATATAGCTGCTTTCCAGACGTTCGGCAAGTTCACCTGCCGGAGGGTATACTTTCTGCAAGTCCAGCATCGTATCGAGGCATTCTTTCAGACCGGTAAGCAGCCCGCCCTCGTCCGAGACCATGAGGTGATCGGCACGAAACAGACCGGCTTTTATTTCTTCCGCGTGGCTCAGTGTTTCGGCTTCCTGTTCAAGTTCTTCCTGCTCTCCGTCGACCAAGCGGGCTTCTTCCAACTGTTCCAACTGGAAACGGATATAATCTTCGTCCGCCCTGTCTTGTCCGGCATGTGCAATGAGTTTTTCCAGTTCTTCCCGCAGTTTCTTCCACTCCCGGTAATAAGACTGGTAAGTGGTTAAGGCTTCTTCATTATGCGCCAGAATATCCAGTACATTTAATTGAAATCCTTCTTTGTTCAGCAACAGATTCTGATGCTGTGAATGGACGTCAATCAACTGTTCGCCCAATTCTTTCATTTGCACCAGCGAAGCGGGCGTATCATTGATAAAGGCGCGGCTCTTGCCGGAAGCATATACCTCACGGCGAAGGATGCACTCGTCTTCATACTCCAGTTCATTTTCTTCGAAAAAGGACTGCATACCATAGGCGGCAATCTCAAAACGGGCTTCGATTACACATTTGGAAGCCCCCTGCCTGATAGACTTAACATCTGCACGCTGTCCCAATAACAGCCCGATGGCTCCCAGTATAATGGACTTTCCTGCCCCCGTTTCACCCGTTATCACCGAGAAACCGCGGCTGAAATCAATATCGAGTTTCTCGATAAGCGCATAATTCTGTATATAGAGAGAACGCAACATGGTTTTGAGTTTTTGAGTTCGTTAGTTTATAAGTTGGTGAGTTGGTATGTTTTTGAGTTTATGAGTTTGTCAGTTTATAAGTTTTTGAGTTCATAAGTTTCCATACAGCCGGAACTAATAAACTTAAAAACTCAAGAACTAAAAACTTAAAGACTCCACCAAACGGTTTACGATATCCGCAGCGACTTCTGTTTTCGGTTTCAACGGATAATCGGTTTTTCCTTTCGGGTCGATGATACTGATTTTATTGGTATCGCAACGGAAACCCGCTCCCTTATCATTCAGTGAATTAAGGACGATGAAGTCGAAATTCTTCCGCTTTAGTTTGTCCTCAGCATGGAACAATTCGTCATTTGTTTCAAGTGCGAATCCCACCAATACCTTACCCGGACACTGCTTCTTCAAGTTTCCCAGATAGGCAGCAATATCCTGAGTCGGCTTCAAGTCCAATGTCATCTCGCCCGTCTTCTCACGTTTGATTTTTTGATCAGCTACCCGTTCCGGAGTATAATCGGCCACTGCTGCCGACAGGATGGCGGCATCTACGCTGCCGAACAACGAAACGACAGTATCGAACATTTCCGCCGCAGACTCCACATCATGGCGCTGATAGATCGGATAATGCGTTTTTTGTTGCACAGGTCCTGCAACCAGTATCACCTTGGCACCTCTCGCCGCACATTCATCGGCAAGGGCGAACCCCATCTTACCCGATGAATAGTTACCGATGAAACGCACCGGGTCGATTTTCTCATAAGTCGGTCCGGCAGTGATTAAGATGGTTTTCCCAACCAAGTCACCATCTCGCCCTGCAAAATATTCTTCCAGGTGACGGATGATGATTTCCGGTTCTTCCATCCGTCCTTTTCCTACCAAATGGCTTGCCAATTCTCCCATAGCGGGTTCGATGATATGATTTCCGTAAGAACGGAGCGTATCCAGATTTTTCTGCGTGGAAGGATGGGCAAACATATCCAAATCCATTGCCGGCGCAACAAACACCGGTGCTTTGGATGAAAGATAAGTCGTCACCAGCATGTTATCGGCAATGCCGTTTGCCATCTTGCCGATAGTAGAGGCGGTTGCCGGAGCTATCAACATGGCGTCCGCCCATAGCCCCAGGTCCACGTGGCTATTCCATGTGCCATCCCGTTGTGCAAAGAATTCACTGATAACCGGTTTGCTCGTCAATGCCGATAAGGTAATCGGTGTAATAAATTCCTTTCCGGCAGGGGTTATCACCACTTGCACTTCAGCGCCGCGCTTTATCAGCCCGCGAATTATATAACAGGCTTTGTAGGCGGCAATACTGCCAGTTATGCCTAATACGATTTTTTTTCCTTTCAGCGTATTTGTCATCATAAACTTATTTCTGAGTCATTTCACGCAACCGAATTTTTGTCAGCATGGCTTTCGTGTTCAACGTAAAATCACTGTTCAATATCCAACTGTAATAACCGGGGTCGCGTTTCAGCACTTCCGCTACCGGCATACCTTTATACTTACCGAAATTAAATACTTCCACCCCGTTGTCATCATAGACCATACGTCCGGCAAAGTCCACATTCTTATTGAAGCATGAGTACTCGGAAAGGAAAGCTATATCGTTTTTCAAATCCGGATAACGTTCCAATTGGGACATCAACACCTCATAAGTAGCACGGGTATCGGCTTCGGCCGTATGGGCGTCTTCCAGATTTTTGCCGCAATAAAACTTATAAGCGGCGCTCAACGTGCGCTGTTCCAATTTATGGAAGATGACCTGCACGTCCACGAACTTACGTTTGCTCATATCAATATCTACTCCCACACGCAAGAATTCTTCGGCAAGTACGGGGATATCAAAACGGTTTGAGTTGAATCCGGCAAGGTCGCATCCTTCGATATCGTTCGCTATATTTCGTGCCACTTCTCTGAAAGTGGGGCAATCTGCCACGTCTTCATCGTAAATACCGTGTACGGCGGATGCTTCTGCCGGAATATGCATTTCGGGATTAATCCGCAAGGTCTTGGCTTCTTCATTTCCATTGGGATATACCTTGAGGTAACAGATTTCTACTATTCGGTCTGTGTTAATATTCGTACCCGTGGTCTCCAAATCGAAAAAGACAATGGGATTTTTCAAATTTAATTTCATTCTATTATTTCATTACCAGTTTACGAGGAGACGAGTTGACCAATTGGACGGGGACTAAAAAGCAAATGCTTTTTCCTCGTTACCTTGTCAACTCGTCTCCTCGTAAGCTGTATTTAACTTTAGTCATTCAGCATCATGGGCATCAGCAACATCAGCAAGTCTTCGTTTTCTTCTTGCTCTACCGGAATAATGACACCTGCGCGCGAGGGGTCAGCCAATTCGATAACCACTTCATCAGCAGCGATATTATTCAGAATATCAATCAGGAAAGTCGATTTAAAACCGATGCTCATCGGGTTGCCTGCATATTGGCATACCAATGTTTCCTCGGCGGAAGTGGAGAAGTCGATGTCCTGGGCGGAAATCACGATTTGATTCTCCTGCATACGCAGTTTGATAAGGCTGCTGGCCTGAGAAGAGAAAATAGACACACGACGCAAAGCACCGGTCAACTGTTGGCGATCTACCGTTACCTTGTACGGATTGTTTTGCGGAATCACGGAATTGTAATTGGGATAACGTCCTTCGATAAGACGGCAAACCATACGGTAATTTGACAGTGTGAACACCGCGTTACGTTCGTCGAACTGGATGGTTACCATCCCCTGCTCTTTCGGCAGAAGATTCTTCATCAAGTTGGCAGGCTTCTTGGGCAAGATGAAAGCCGCCCGCTCATTGCCTTTGGCAGCCAACGTCTTACAGCGCACCAGCTTATGACCGTCGGAAGCGACCATCGTAATATCATCCGTCGTGATGTCGAAATAAATACCGTTCATTACCGGACGAAGTTCGTCGTCAGCCGTGGCGAATACCGCACGGTTAATACCGCCCAGCAACACCTGCGCATCGATTTCCACATTCACGGCATTATCGCCCAACATAGCCGACTGGGGGAATTCATCCGCATTCTGTCCCATCAGACTATATTTACCGTTTTGATATTGCACTGTTATCTCCAATGATTGGGTGTTGATTTCGAATGTCAACGGTTGTTCCGGGATTTCCTTCAAGGCATCCAACAATGTCTTGGCGGTAACGGCAAACCGTCCGTCCGCATCACTGTTCACTTCGACCGTAGTAACCATTGTCGTCTCACTGTCGGAAACGGTTACAGACAAAGTTCCGTCTTGTATTTCAAAGAGGAAACAATCCAAAATAGGCAGCGCATTTTTCGAATTAATCACGCGGCTGATAGCCTGCAAATGACTTGAAAGCGCAGTACTCGAAACGATAAATTTCATATATTCTGTATATTTAAGTTTTAATTTCAGCTATCTTGTTAACTAACGGACAAAGTTAAAAAAAGAATTCCCTACGACAAAGAAATAGTAAGAAAAAACAGCCGTTTATTTGTCTCATGTCCCTAAAAAATTGTAACTTCGCCGCATCATTAAAATAGAATACAATGGAATTTACAGGAAAAGTTATCGCTATACTCCAGCCCAGAGGTGGAGTTTCAAAAACAGGAAATGAGTGGAAAGCGCAGGAATATGTAATCGAAGACCACGGACAATACCCCCGTAAAATGTGTTTCGACGTATTCGGAGCTGACAAAATAGAGCAGTTCAATATCCAGATGGGTGAGGAACTGACGGTTTCTTTCGACATAGATGCCCGTCAATGGCAAGACCGTTGGTTCAATAGTATCCGTGCATGGAAAGTTGAACGGGTAAGTGCCAATGCCGCAGCGCCGGTAGCAGGTGCTCCCGTACCGCCTCCCGCTCCTACCACAGCGCCGGAATTCTTGTCCGGTGACGCTAAAGACGACCTGCCGTTCTGATAAGATACAGGCTTTAGTCTAAAGCAAGCCGCTGATTTTCCGGTATTCCTTCCATCGTGGGAATCACGGAAAATCAGCGGCTTTCCTTTTTCCGCTTTCCCTGTGGCACAGCATGTACTGAATGAATCAAACTTCAGGATTCCCTTTATAAAGCAGTACGATATTGGGATAAACCACCCCGTCTACGCACGAGAATTGAACGGCAAGCATAAAATGGCGGAAGAACTTACCCTGACGGAAAAAGAAGTTTGGCACCAGGCGTACATACGATTCCGGCTGCTTCATCACTTCTTCCATATCCACCATCATGGCAAAATTATATACGGGGGAAAGACTGCCGACGCCTTCTTCATAAACCGTTGTTCCATCCAGTACCTCTCCGCCTTCCATTGCATCGATATAGGCTGCAAGACTTTGCACATCGGGTGCAAGCAACAAGGCTCCCTGATAAAAACAGGCGCAGGTATGAAGGGCGGATTCCGTAATACCGGTCAGTTGTGTCAATACCGTATTCCGGGGTAAGACATACGAACGGAATCTCCCGGCACGGGGATAGAGTTTGTAATCGGGTGACTTTTGCGCAGCCATAGCAGCCCCCTCCTCTTTAGGAGTAGTATACAGCAAATTCTGCAAATGACGTTCCGCGCGTCCTTCATCCTTAATCGATATGCTCATCACCGCACAGGGATGTCGGTCGGTCGTATCTTTCGACTGAAACAGGCAAGACATGATATACTCTCCGGCATGTTCTTTCAGAAAAGCCATCCATTCTTCGTCACGCTTCCGGATATAGTCCGAATAAGTAGTCTTGGCATATTCCTGGCGGGAAGTAAAATCCAGCATCGTCGCCATATCGGAAATTGCCCACTGATTATAGAAGAATGTAGTGGCAGGCAACTTATCTCCCGGAAATCCCTCTATCGGTTTTTGCCTGCGCAGAGCATTTATAAAGGTAAGTGTGGAATCCGTTCCATGACTGATGCCCGAGCAGTAAATCGCATCTTCATTGAACTTCATATCGAATTCCGCCCAACTCCCCAATCGAGTCTGCGAACGCATATCGCCGGTTTCCTTTCCCATATCCACCGCTTTCATCCGCACATACACCGTGGCCGCCACATTATTGTTTTTATCTACATGCATTTTGCGGAATGACGACACCTGCATCAATGACTTTTTGGATCGCCGGGCATCGATGGTCTGCTCTATCAGACGCTTCTGAAAACTCACGGCAAGGAAATCCGGAGTGAAATAAGCGGCAAGGAAACGTCCGTCGGGCATCGGGTAGATTCGTATTTCTTCTCCTTTATATTTAAATACTTTTGAGGGGAACGTACCGGAACAGTATTTTCGCACGAAAGATTCCACCAACTCATAATCGCCCGCTCCCAGACTGCAATACAACACCTGGTTCAAAGGCGTATCAGGTTCGTGAAAACTGATAAGCATCTTGTTCATCTGCTTGCTGAATCCGTGGGGAGTATCGCCTACCAGCGTAGTTAGGTACTTCTTCAAATACACAAACAACTCTGAAACATAAAGGAAGTGATTGTCCTTACTGCAATGCAACTGATTGATGTCTTCTATCAGGTCGTCCACCCGGTCGGTTTCGAGGACAGCAATCACATCGTCGGGAACTAATGTATAGAGATTAAATTCTTTCCGGTTTTCCACCGCATTCAGGCGAAAAAAAGAGTACGCACCGAACCCCGTACATAGCAACACTACGGACACAACGACAGCGATACGTATGATGAGTCGGGGCTTCATGGTATTTTCAAAATCAACTTTTGGCAAAAATAAACATTTCTCCTAATAAAACAAAACAAATGTTTTGAAAAGTTTAGAAATCTATTTTTAATCCGTCATAAGCGAAATGCACATGGGGTGGTAACTGCTTGTCGATTTCGGAATGCAACCCGGCGTGATGGCTCATATGGATGAAATAAGTTTCTTTTGCACCTATATGTTCCGCAGCCGCCAAAGCCTCAGAAATATTCTGGTGAGTGGGATGGAGTTGCGGGCGCAAAGCGTTCATAATCAAAACATCCAATCCCTGTAATTGTTCATACGAGGCTTCGGGCATAGTAGACATATCGGTAATATATCCCAGACGGCCGGCAATCCGGTAACCCAATATCGGCAACTTGCCATGCATCACTGCCAAAGGCAGTATCTCGGTATGCTTGATGAAAAAAGGTTTGCCAGCCTCAACCTCATGCAGGAAGATTCGAGGAACACCCGGATATTGCCTGTCCACAAAGCAGTAGGGCATTCTCATCCGCAAGTGCGAAGCGGTATAGGCATCTGAAAAGATGGGAATATCATCGAAACGGCAGAACGGACGCAAATCATCCAGTCCTCCTACATGGTCGTAATGTTCATGGGTAATCAGCACCCCGTCTATCTTCTCATAGATGCCGTTATGCAACATCTGCTCCCTGAAATCCGGGCCGCAGTCTATCAGAATCGTTGCATCATCGGTATGCAGCAAGGCGGATGCGCGCAAGCGCTTGTCCCGCGAATCGGCGGAAGTACATACCGGACACTTACAACCTATTTCAGGTACACCGGTAGAGGTTCCGCTCCCTAATATCGTCAACTTCATATCCACTTTATTTTATCAGAAACTATCTACTATCTTATCGGGCAATAACTAAATAAAGTTTACCTCGGGCTGAATATCGATTCCGAACTTCTCGCGGACCGAAGACCGCACGGCATCCGACAAAGCTACAATATCCATTCCGATGGCGCCTCCTGTATTTACCAATACCAGCGCCTGCTTGTCATGCACGGCTGCCGGTCCTAGCGCTTTTCCTTTCCAGCCGCATTGGTCTATCATCCATCCGGCGGGAATTTTCACCCGGCCATCATCCAGTTTGTAGCAAGGCATGGACGGAAATCGACTGCATAATGCTTCGTACTGCGCACGCGACACAATCGGGTTCATGAAGAAACTTCCGGCATTGCCCAGAACTTCGGGGTCGGGCAGCTTGCTTCTCCGGATATCGATTATCACCTGCCGTACCGTTTTCAAGTTGGTAACTGGCCGTTTAGCCAGTTCCTGGCGGATGGTACCATAATCCAATGTATAATGTTCCTTCCTGCTCAGGGTGAAATTGACATGGGTAATAAACACCGATTTCATTTCCGGTCGTTTGAAGATACTCCGGCGATAAGCATATTCACATTCCCCTACCCCGTAAACACGCTTCTCCCCCCGGATGTTCAAGGTTTCGACAGAAGAAATCAAGTCGCTCACCTCTACACCGTAAGCTCCGATATTCTGCACGACGGCAGCTCCCGTCTCACCGGGAATCAGCGAAAGATTCTCGGCACCATACCACCCCCGGTCGACGCAATATGCCACAAAATCATCCCAGACGACACCGGCGCCGACACGCACGGACACACTACAATCATTCTCCGCCACAACTTCCACTCCTCCGATGAGGGAATGCAGCACTGTGCCTTCATAATCTTTCAGAAACAACAGGTTACTCCCCCGTCCTACATGCAAAAAAGGAGAAATGATGCGGCCGTCCGCAATCAGTTTCTCCAGTTCCTCTACCGAGTCATATTCCACAAACACGTCTGCCTGTACATCCAAACCGAATGTATTAGGTATTTTAACTCCTCTGCCTTTCATCGATTCTTACTCCATCTGCCTGTTATCAAATACTCGTATCTTCATACTTATACATCTCCCATTCCCCGCCGCGCTTCCGGAAATAAAACACGTTGGAATATCCGTTGCCAATACCGTTGACCTTAAGTATCTTTGTCGTAGCGTTGTCTTCGTTTTTTTGTCCGTAGTCGATGTTAGACAGACTTTCCAACGGCAACGGCGGACGGAAAGCGTACCACTGGTTTACGTCAAGTGTAGTTTCCAATATAGAGAACTCGTCATCCGGATCGATGGTGATGAATTGCAACGGCTGGCTGATATGACTACTCTGAAAGAGGCTGTCCGTTACAAAACGGGTATAGAAATCCACAAAACCGCCTTTTCCTTCTTCTCCGATTTGGCGCATCTTAATGGCTTCCAACTGCCACATGCCTTTCCGGCGCTCGAAGAAATACTTCTTCATTCTACGCGTCTTCAAGAATATCCATTCCACCTGGACAGCCTTCAAAGTTGTGTCTCCCACCATTTCCATATCGCTTTCGCGATCGAAAAGCAGGGTATAATAATTCTGCTTGGTAAACAAATAATCATGCTTCCAATGTTCCTTCCCGATATGCGTCAGCGTATCACCGCGATAGAAAGGTAATGGAAAAACCGTTCGCTGCTTTTGCAAATCGACGTCCGAGGCATAACTGAAGATGAAATCATCGAAAAGTTCGTCCGCTTCCAACGGCTTCGGCTCTTCTTTCACCGCCGCTTTCTTTTGCAGCGAATCAATCCGGCTCACCGAATCTATCATCCCGGTGAGGGAAGCAAAGGGATCCGTTTTCGTCTTTCTGCCTCCGCATGAAACCAGAAAGACGATGATTAAAAATCCCGGTATCAGTTGTTTCATTGTTTACCGACCCAACAGGTCACTTATTTAATTTTGCTCTTAGTTTCGCAAGCATATCCACGGTCATGGATTCCAGGTCGAACTGTGGTTTCCATCCCCATTCTTCGCGTGCACAACTGTCGTCCAGCGAATCGGGCCAGCTATCGGCAATGGCCTGTTTCAACGGATCGACCTCATAGTTCATCTCAAAATCGGGTACATGCTTCTTGATTTCGGCATAAATCATCTCCGGATCAAAACTCATGGACGCGATGTTGAACGCGTTCCGATGTTTCAACCGGGAAGGATCGGCCTCCATCAGCGAAATTGCCGCATTCAGCGCGTCAGGCATATACATCATATCCATGAAAGTACCCGCTTTTACGGGACAAACAAATTTTTCGCCTTTCACCGCCGAATAGAAGATATCCACTGCATAGTCGGTCGTACCACCTCCCGGAGGTGTTACATTGGAAATAATTCCCGGAAAACGCACGGCACGGGTATCCACTCCGTATTTCGTATAATAATAGTCGCTTAGCAATTCGGTAGTCACCTTGGTTACGCCATACATGGTACGGGGACGCTGAATGGTGTCCTGAGGGGTTTTCACATGCGGCGTCGACTCACCGAAAGAACCGATCGAGCTCGGGGTAAATACGGCGCATCCATATTCACGTGCCACCTCCAACACATTCCACAGTCCGTCGATACCGATTTTCCAAGCCATAGCAGGACGGCTCTCGGCAACGACCGACAGCAATGCTGCCAGATTATAGATGGTATCGACCTTAAATTGGCGCGCAACCACTTCGATAGATTGACGGTCCGTAACGTCGGCAATGGCCGAAGGCCCCGATGCTTTCAGTTCACCTTGCGGCATAGCACTCGGAATATATCCGGCTATAACGTGGTCATTACCATAACGTTTACGCAATTCCAGCGTGAGTTCCGAACCTATCTGCCCGGTAGCTCCAATTACCAAAATATTTTTCATACGATTTATTGATAAGGTATTTTAATTATCTGAGGCGCAAATATACGCACTTTTTTTTCAATTTTCTATCAAAAAGATATTGTTTATTCCAAGAAAAATAGTGTCCTTTGCAAAGAATGCCATAAATATTATTCACCCTTTAAAATAAATCGCTATGTACGGTAAAATGAAAGAGCATCTCAGCAACACGCTTGCTGAAATTAAAGAGGCCGGTCTTTACAAGGAAGAACGCCTTATCGAGAGTGCACAACAAGCTGCAATCACAGTAAAAGGCAAAGAAGTGCTGAATTTCTGCGCGAACAATTATTTGGGACTATCTAACCATCCCCGCCTGATTGCCGCCGCCCAAAAGATGATGGAGCGCCGCGGCTACGGAATGTCGTCCGTTCGCTTTATCTGCGGAACACAGGATATTCACAAGGAACTGGAAGCTGCCATTTCCGATTACTTCCAAACGGAAGACACCATTCTCTATGCCGCTTGCTTCGACGCTAACGGTGGTGTATTCGAGCCGCTTTTCACAGAGCAAGACGCCATTATCTCCGACTCGCTGAACCACGCTTCCATTATCGACGGCGTTCGTCTCTGCAAGGCTAAACGTTACCGCTACGCCAATGCCGACATGACCGAACTGGAAAAATGCCTGCAAGAAGCCCAAGCACAACGTTTCCGTATCGTCGTGACAGACGGTGTATTCTCTATGGACGGCAACGTTGCCCCGATGGATAAGATTTGTGACCTGGCCGAAAAATATGATGCGTTGGTAATGGTAGACGAATCGCACTCTGCCGGCGTAGTGGGTCCTACAGGACACGGTGTCAGCGAATTGTACAAGACTTACGGTCGTGTAGATATCTACACCGGAACATTGGGTAAAGCTTTTGGCGGTGCCTTAGGCGGTTTCACCACCGGCCGCAAAGAAATTATCGACCTGCTTCGCCAACGCAGCCGCCCGTATCTGTTCTCCAACTCAGTAGCTCCCGCCATTATTGGCGCCAGCCTCGAAGTATTCAGCATGTTGAAAGAAAGCAATGCCCTGCATGACAAGCTGGTAGACAACGTCAACTATTTCCGCGACAAGATGACTGCTGCCGGTTTTGACATCAAGCCGACCCAAAGCGCCATTTGTGCCGTCATGCTATATGATGCAAAACTGTCACAAGTTTATGCCGCCCGGATGCAGGAAGAAGGTATCTACGTTACCGGATTCTACTACCCTGTCGTTCCGAAAGACCAGGCACGCATCCGCGTACAGATTTCCGCCGGACACGAAAAAGAACACTTGGATAAGTGTATCGCAGCCTTTATTAAGGTAGGAAAAGAATTGGGAGTTCTTAAATAAAAAGAATAACCGGAAGGCACGAATGACGCGGAATATCACGGAGATTATTAAGAAACCCGTGAAATTTCGCGTCATTTCGTGCCTAACTTTTATCACACGTTAGCCAATCGTGAGTTTTCAGACTAATTCTTCCGAAGTATATCCTTGCGGCAACTCGCGGCAATTATACCCCGAAGCCATAATTTCACCATAAGCACCGGCTGAGCGGAGAGCGATAAGGTCGCCACGTTTAACGGTATTCAAATCAATGGCTTTGCCAAACACATCGGATGATTCACAGATAGGTCCCACCACATCATAAGTCTGCATCGGAGCATCCGAAGTAATATTCTCTATTTTATGATATGCCTGATAAAGGGCGGGGCGAATAAGATCCGTCATACCGGCATCCAGTATGGCAAATTGCTTGTTGGTGCCTTGTTTCACATAGAGCACACGTGAAATAAGAGAACCGCATTGTGCTACTACCGCACGCCCCAATTCGAAATGAAGTGTCTGATAAGAACGCAATTTCAGATGTTCGGCATAAGTAGAGAAATATTTTTTGAAGTCGGGAATGGCCTGACGGTTAGGGTGAGCATAGTCGATGCCAAGACCGCCTCCTACATTAATATGTTCGATGCGAATGCGACGCGTATCGAGTTTGCCTTGCAGCTCATTAACACGATTGCACAAGGCCACAAAATCTCCCATATCCAGAATCTGGGAACCGATATGGAAATGCAGCCCGATGAACTTAACATTCTTCATATCCCCGGCTATGTCGATAACACGGTCCATATCCTCCATGCTGATACCGAACTTATTTTCAGCCAGCCCGGTAGTGATGTTGGCGTGAGTATGCGCGCCTACATTGGGATTGATGCGAAAAGCGACATTGGCAACTTTTCCTTTGGCGGCAGCTAGTTCATTGATAATTTCAAGTTCGGGAATGGACTCAACGTTGAAACAGAAAATATCGTAGTCCAGCCCTAAGTTTATTTCCCAATCGGCCTTGCCTACTCCTGCAAACACAATTTTACCGGCAGGGAAACCGGCCTTGATAGCAGCACGGATTTCTCCTCCGCTGACGCAATCGGCACCCAGACCGTTTTCACGGATAATGGTAAGCACCTTGGGATTGGCATTAGCCTTCACGGCATAATGCACGGAATAGTTATCATATTTTGCCGCTTCGGTGCGGATACAGGAAAGCGTTTGACGTAATACCTCCGTATCATAATAATAGAAAGGGGTACGCAGCTCACGGAATTTATTAATAGGAAATGTTCCTTTCATACTTATATTCTTTGCTTAGTTTCAAGAAAAGCAGCCGGCACTGATTATGCGGCTGCGCTAACATTAAAAACGATATTCATATTAAAAGGGTTCGGAAAGTTCGCCATTAAGAACAAATGTGGTAGTGCTAATATACTATCCCTTTATGGTATAATAGCGCAACCAAAAGACTGAAAGCCTTCTGCCTTATAGCCGGGTAACACCCCGGAACTAAAAGTAGCCAACACGTCGCGCCCTGTAAGGGCAAAAGTTTTGTATATATGTTCTTATGTCCTTACAGGGCGCAGAGATTAGTATCTCTCCCTTTACCCGGATTGTCACCGGGCTGGTAACATGCTTATAATATTATTACTCATTAAACAGCGCATTGCTCAGCGACTGTAACGCCACTTTCTTATCGCATTCACGAATCAGGAAAGAGATATTATAGTTGCTGCCGCCGAAAGAAATCATACGCACCGGAATGTCACGCATGGCATCAAGCGCCTTAGCTTCAAAGCCGACATTCTCCCACTCCAGATCACCAACGACACAGATGATACACATCTCCTTATCTACCGTCACCGTACCGTATTTCTTTAAATCATCCAGAATCTCGTTGAGATGCTTGGTATTATCGATAGATACGGATACTCCCACCTCAGAAGTACAAATCATATCGATAGAAGTCTGGTAGCTTTCGAAGATTTCAAATACCTTGCGCAAGAAACCGTGAGCAAGCAACATCCGGCTGGACTTAATCTTAATGGCCGTAATATTGTCCTTAGCTGCAACCGCCTTAATCTTTCCTTTCTCTGTATCGTTGGAGATCAACGTACCCGGAGCTTTCGGATCCATCGTATTGAGCAAGCGGACGGGGATATTGGCGTATTTGGCAGGCTGTATGCAAGTAGGATGCAGAATCTTGGCACCGAAGTACGCAAGTTCCGCTGCTTCTTCAAAATGAAGATGACGCACGGGAGCAGTCTTGTCCACAATACGCGGGTCATTGTTGTGCATACCGTCAATATCCGTCCAAATTTGAATTTCGGAGGCATTAATCGCAGCACCGATAAGGGAAGCGGTATAATCGCTGCCACCACGTTGCAGATTGTCCACTTCACCATAGGCGTTGCGGCAAATGTAACCTTGCGTGATATAGATATCGGCATCGGGATGCAATTCCAATTGAACCTGTAACTTATCCTTAATATATACAGGATCGGGCTCGGCATTCTTGTCCGTGCGCATATATTCCAAAGCAGGAAGCAAGACAGACTTTACACCGCACTCCTGAAGATAATAGTTCATCATGGCAGTGGAAATCAGCTCGCCTTGTGCCAACACGACCTTTTCTTCAAACAGCGTGAAAAGGTCTTTGGTATAAGAACGGATATAGTCAAAATGAGATTTGATGAGCTCCTGACCTTTCTGTTTATATTCGGGAGTAGCATAAAGTTCATCCACATGCCGGCGATAGTTGGATTCCAGCTTGTTGATAATCTCGTTGGCACCTTCCGGATTTTTCTTGTACAGATAGTCCGAAATCTCAACCAATGTGTTTGTGGTACCTGACATGGCGGAGAGAACCACAATCTTACGTTCACCATCGGTAATCAATTTGGCCACTTCTTTCATTCGCTGAGCCGAACCTACTGAAGTACCTCCAAACTTTAAAACTTTCATTTTCGTTCCTGTATTAATTAGTTTATTGTTACATTCCACACGTCCGTCCTGTTGTTCGGGACGCGCGGCATTTCTTTTTATCTATTTCTTCATTCCATCCCCGTACTGTCCGGTGACATCCGTTATCAAGTGGTCGGCACATCGGCAGACACGTCCCGGATATTCCCAAAGCAGCTGCAGGTTATGAGTTGTCATGATTACAAGAGAGCCTGCATCACTGATATCGTGCAGCAACTGCGTAATGGCAAATCCTGTCTCTACATCCAGATTTCCCGTCGGCTCATCGGCAAGAATTATTTCCGGCGAATTAAGTACGGCACGCGCTATCACGATACGTTGCTGTTCGCCTCCCGAAAGCTCATTGGGAAACTTGTATCCCTTATTGCTCATTCCTACCAGTTGCAAGACTTCTTCAATGCGGTCTTTAATCTCCCCCTTGTTCTTCCAGCCGGTAGCGCGAAGAACAAATTCAAGGTTGTCGTTCACCGTGCGGTCAGTAAGCAACTGGAAGTCTTGAAAGACAATTCCCAACTTACGACGCAATTGGGGAATGTGCTTTCTCTTGATATGCAGCATATCATACCCCAACACTTCGGCTTCTCCTGCCGCTACATCCAACTCGCCATAAAAAGTTTTAAGCAGACTTGTCTTGCCGGAACCCACCTTGCCGATCAGATATACGAACTCGCCCTTGTGAAACTCAAGATTCACATCACTCAATACACACAGTTCTTGCTGGTGTATCTCAACGTTCTGATATTTGATTAGCGAAGGAGTCATATTTCTATATTAATGCTTCTTCCACGTAGCGCTGTGACGTTCTTCCAATTCACGAGCCAAGTCTTCGATGCGATACCCCTTGGAAGTAAGCAATACAATAAGGTGGTATAGCAAATCGGCGCCTTCGTAGATTAAACGTTCGTCCGTGCCGTTACAAGCTTCAATCACGGTTTCCACAGCTTCTTCCCCAACTTTCTGGGCCATCTTGTTGACACCGGACTGAAACAGGCTGGTGGTGTATGAGCCTTCGGGCATTTCGGCAAAACGCTTGTCAATGAAATCCTGAAGCAGCTTCAGGAACATGACCGGCTGTTCATTCTTCTCACCCCAACAAGTATCGGCGCCCGTATGGCACACCGGCCCTACCGGATGAACCTGGATCAACAAAGTATCTTTATCGCAATCTTCGCGGATAGACACCACATTCAGGAAGTTACCGCTCTCTTCGCCTTTTGTCCAAAGACGGTTGCGGGTACGGCTAAAGAAAGTCACCTTTCCAGATTCTACCGTCTTCTCATACGCTTCGCGGTTCATAAACCCCAACATCAGCACCTTAGCTGTGTCAGCATCCTGTATAATTGCCGGAACAAGTCCGTTCATTTTATCAAAATCCATTTTTATATAAGAGTTAGCTATTTATGATTCTTGTTATTATCTTCTCATCGCTATTCCTTGGCTGCAAAGATACGATTTTAATTCGGGAATTTTAATTTCTCCGAAGTGAAAAACGCTGGCTGCCAAGGCGGCATCTGCTTTTCCATGCAGAAAGACATCCCGGAAATGCTCTTTGGCTCCCGCTCCGCCGGATGCGATGACCGGAATAGAAAGCGTATCGGCAAGGGCGGCAAGGGCCTCGTTGGCATACCCTGTCTTCACCCCGTCATGGTTCATGCTGGTAAAGAGAATCTCCCCCGCACCGCGTTCCTGCGCTTCTTTCGTCCAGGCGAAAAGCTCCTTATCCGTCTCCACCCGTCCGCCGTTTAGGTAGCACCACCACCCTTTTTCTGACTCTTTGGCATCGACGGCAAGAACACAGACCTGCGAACCGAAGTTCCCGGCTATTTCGTCTATCAGTCCGGGACGACGGATAGCGGAAGAATTAATCGATATCTTATCCGCACCGGCATTCAGCAACCGGTCTACATCACTCAGTTCATTAATTCCCCCACCTACGGTAAAAGGAATGCTGATGTTGGCGGCAATGCGTTTCACCAACTCCGCAAAAGTTTTGCGTCCTTCAAAGCTGGCGGTAATATCCAGGAACACCAATTCATCGGCGCCTTGCTCGCTATATGCACGCGCCAGTTCCACTGGGTCGCCCGCCTGGCGCAGATTCACGAAATTGGTTCCTTTCACCGTTTGCCCGTCTTTTATATCCAGGCATGGAATAATTCTTTTTGCTAACACGGGTTTATTTACTATTTGACGATTTATAATTTACCATTTATTAAAGTTACAAGATTTCAACTGGCTATGAATTAATTGATAATAAAACGTTCCAGCTCCTTGAGGGTGATGTGGCCTTCGTACAAAGCCTTCCCGAATATGACGGCCGGTACGCCGGCCTCATCAAGCTCACGGATATCTCCGACACAACTCACTCCCCCACTGGCTATCACGCAAAGTTCAGGATGTTGCGCCAATATTTCCTTATATAATGCGACTGATGGGCCTTGCAGCATTCCGTCGCAACTGATGTCCGTACATATCACTTTACGAACCCCTTTTTCTACATAATCTGCCAGGAAAGGAAACAATTCGCAAGCGCTTTCATCTTTCCAGCCATTGACCGCAATTTTACGGTCTTTCACATCTGCGCCGAGAATTATCTTCTCCGGCCCATAGGTACGGAGCCAACGGCTGAACAGTTCCGGGTCTGTAACCGCTATACTTCCTCCCGTCACCATCTGCGCACCATTTTCAAACGCTATCGCCAAATCTTTATCGCTCTTTATGCCGCCTCCGAAATCAATGATTAAAGAGGTGTGCGTAGCAATCTGCTCTAAAGTACGATAGTTCACCACGTGACGAGAAGCAGCCCCGTCAAGGTCTACCACATGAAGCCGGCGAATACCATGCGCTTCAAACTCTTTGGCTACCTCAACCGGATTCTCATTATACACTTTCTTACTATTATAGTCACCCTGCGAAAGGCGTACGCATTTTCCGTCTATAAGGTCGATGGCAGGAATCAGTTCTATCATTTCATTCTGGCATTAAGGTTCGTTATTCATTACAGGTCGAGGAAATTACGCAGAATTCTTTCACCCACACTTCCGCTTTTCTCCGGATGAAACTGGGTGGCGTAATAATTATCCTTTTGCAAGGCGGCACTGAACGGAAGAATATAATCCGTAACGGCAGCCGTACACTCATTCACAGGCACATAAAAGCTATGAACAAAATACACAAATTCTTCCTTAGTGAAGTCTTTAAATAAATCAGGCTTCACCGGCTGAATTGTATTCCAGCCCATGTGGGGTACTTTGTTTTCATGTCTGTCCGACACAAAACGCTTGACATCCGCATCGAATATACCGAGGCAATCCACCTCCCCTTCTTCCGAATGGCGGCACATCAACTGCATACCCAGGCAAATGCCCAGAACGGGTTGCGAAAGTTCTTTTATCAATCGGTCCAGACCACTGTCGCACAAAAACTTCATGGTAGTCTTCGCCTCGCCCACTCCCGGAAATATAACCTTATCCGCTGCCCGTAGCACAGTTTCATCCGAGGTAATCACGGCTTCCACTCCCAAACGCTTCAACGCATAATCCACCGACCGGATATTGCCTGCATTATATTTGATGACCGCTACTTTCATATCTTCTTTCTTATTCGTTCATTTAAACAGATTAAAAACTCTGCCATTCACCTTCAATTAAATATGACGGTTTTGTTTTTATACGCCAAGACTTTGCGTTCAATATGCTTTTGCACTGCACGCGAAAGAACGATTTTCTCCAAATCCTTACCTTTATTCACAAGGTCCTGAACCGTATCCTTATGCGTGATACGCACCACATCCTGTTCGATGATAGGGCCGGCATCCAATTCCGTTGTCACGTAATGGCTGGTGGCGCCGATAATTTTCACACCGCGTTCAAAGGCAGCATGATAGGGCTTTGCCCCGACGAAAGCCGGGAGAAAAGAATGATGGATATTAATGATACGGTTCGGATACGCATTGATCATCTGCTCGGAAATGACCTGCATATAACGCGCCAATACAATAAAGTTCACTTTAAACTTCGACAAGAGTTCCAGCTCCTTTCGTTCCTGTTCTTCTTTCGTCTCCTTGGTAATGGGAAACAGATAAAACGGAATGCCGAACCGTTCGGCCACATGTTGCAGGTCGGGATGATTACTGATAATAAGAGGAATTTCCACGTTCCACTCCCCTGCCGTATAACGGGCAAGCAAATCGAACAGACAGTGTGACATCTTCGATACGAATATCGCCATGCGCGGTTTCGCGTCAGAGAAGTAAAGCCGGAAAATCATCCCGTACTTCTGTGCATACAGTGTCGCGAAATAGTCTTCTATCTTCTCCTGGGGTACCAGAAAGTCTTTCAATTCCCACTCGATGCGCATGAAAAAGATATTCTCCACATGATCCACGTACTGATCCAAATAGATAATATTACCTTTATTCACCGTTATAAAGTCTGTCACTTCCGCCAGAATTCCCGGCGTATCGGGACAGTGCAGCAACAATTTGGCTGTTTTCATCGTTCTAAATGCTTCTTTTTATCGTTTCAACTTACAAGATTCTTGTTTTGAGTTCGCAAAAATAACGATTTATTGCAAATCAACGAAGTTTTCGAGCAAGAAGTTTAAAAGAAGGCACAAATTGTTTCGTTTTCTTCCGGATTTTCATTCAAACAGTCTTTAAACGCGAGTTAAACAGGTTTCTAAACAGTTGTTAATTATCATCCGGTTCCATTTCTTCAATCTTCTCACTATGAGGATATTCAGTTAACCGCCCTCAAAATGTTTAGAAAAAAGTTCATCCCAAGTATTGCAGATTTCAAAGAAATGCCTACCTTTGCAACCGCAATCGAGAGAGATAGCGATAAAGAAAGTAATGAAATAATGGTGCGTTAGTTCAGTTGGTTAGAATACATGCCTGTCACGCATGGGGTCACGGGTTCGAGTCCCGTACGCACCGCTTCTCAAGAAAGCAAAATTAGGAAAAGCTCTGATTCTCAACAGAATCAGAGCTTTTTTATTGTCTGTAATGAAGCAGAATATAGCGTTTCTGCGAAGTATTCCAGGGGCTAATTCGGGGGCTTTTTTAGGGTTATGTAAAAAAGCCCCTGACATATACGATATTTCATTGATTATCAGATTTTTATTCAGCAACCATCTATTCACTACTTATTAATTTTACAACGTAAATAAGTAGAAGAAAAGAAATGACTTACAATATAAAAGAACATTTCAAATGCGCCAGACAAGGAGCATCCACTCCCCATCTTACTCCACTATTTATTATATCATCTACCATTTGCCTTATTTCAGCAGGAGAATGATGTATATGTCCATCAAACATAAGTTGCAAAGCATCGTTGCTATATACTTTCTTGGCTATCGGCACACTGATAAATAAAGGCAAAAGATATAATCGGTTTGCTTTTTCTGCTTTTGGATTAACGCCCATTCTCTTACAAATAGTCAATCCTTCACGAATAGCCATTATCGTAGTTTTAATAATAGCCGTGTTCTTTATAAAATTTCGGGCACTACCGGCACTCATTATTCCGGCCGAAAGACCAGCGGCAACAGCGTAATGTGTAATTAGCCATACCAACATTTGATTAGAAATAACCGGTTTCAAGTTTGCTTTATCCAATGCCATAGCAAGCCTTTCTACGCGTGGAGTTCTCTTTCCGTCTTTTTCCCCTAATGGAGTATTGGAATACTTCAGACCTGAAATAGCACAATGTATTCCTTTTTCGTCTTTGCCGCCACCAACCATAAATGGAAACGCGAAAAAGTATTGTTCAGGCGTAAGATACTTATCTATTTCAGCAAAAGCATCCCAGTTATTTTGGAAAAGCACGACATTCGCCTTTCCCGCTGACTTTGATAGAACCGGCAATACACTTGGCAATTGCAATTTATTGACGGAAATAAGAATATAATCAAAATCATTGTTTGGCGAAAGTTCATCTATTACTGTCGGTGTAAAGAGGAAATCCATATCTTTTCTTGAACCGCCTCTAAAGTCCGAACAGAAAAGGTGAATGCCCTCTTTCTGTATAAGTTCTTTTTGCCCCTTACGTACCAATACAGTAATGTCATATCCGGCCTTGGATAATTGCCAGCCATAAGTACAGCCCACTACGCCGGCTCCATATATCAATATTTTCATAAGTAAGTGATTAAAATTAGTTCATATTATTTGGTATCTGTCATTCAGAGCAAAGCGATGATTATACCTTAGTGTAAAAGTTAGAAGATGTTTTGAGCGAAACTAATCTCTTCTCTATACATATACAAGAAAGTAGATTCTTCGTTGCTCTGAATGACAGATAGTGACAGATAGCATAAGATAATTAAGCATTAGTACTTAAAACAATAATATTATGTATTTCTATTTCCATTGATAAACACCGAATTGAATACAGACAGACTCTCTGTATAAGTATCACAAATATTAATCAGATGCTTAGGGGTATAACCGGCAAACATCCTAAACTCCTTTATCAAATGTGATTTATCATAATATCCGCAATCATAGGCAAGCCCGCTTATACTAATTTGTGGAGTTAATTGCAAGATATTAAATGCCTTTCTAAATCGTGTGATTCGGATAAAATCTTTCGGATTCAGTCCTACATACTCGGCAAATATCCTTTTGAATTGCTTATACCCCAAACAAGCCGTTTGAGATAAAACGGATATATTTCCTTCTCCTGTGTTGATATTTTCGATAGCAGCCATCATCCGATTCATATTGCACGAAATATTCCCACATAGTCGGCTTAATAAATATTCTTCTATCAATCCGACTGCGTGATAATTATCAGACGCTTCATTTATTTTTTCTTCCAGTTCCACCAAGGTATTATCTACTAAATCAATACTTACGTTCCGATTAGTAAATTCTTCCGCCGAATATGGAAAAAACATCTTATACCCGATAGGTTGAAATAAGATAATAACCATATCCAAGAAAGAGAACTCAATGTCAGAATAAGTATCGATTTGACCACTTATATAGGATTGCGGCTGCGTTCCATCATGCAAAGAAGAAATCACCTTGTTTCCTTTATGAAAAACCAGTGCCACACTACCTGCCGGGATAGAGCGTTGAAAGCCTTGCTTTACGTCATCTATCCTTAAAAACCAATATTGCTTTATATAAGGAGCAAGCAATCGGGCAGGTTGTATTATCTGAATTTTCTCCATTTTGCCTTAACTATTAGGCAAAAGTAAGACTTCTCAGATTGATATTAGGTGTAAAAAAGGGACATTATAGCTAAAACATCAAATATCTGTTATTTAAATCATTCCTTTTACTCCTCACAAGGAAGCAAATCACTCTTTTGCTGCAAATAGAATATAGGCAAGGAAGCATTTATCAAACAAATAACTAATGGCATGGCTGGAAAGCAAACTGCAAGTAGCTTATAAAATTGAAGGAGCAGGACCGAGAGAAGAAATTTGGGAAATTCCTCTGACTGTATTCAAAGAAGCCATCATAAACGCTTTATCCCATCGTGATTATTACGAACAGGGAGCAACCATTACGATAGAAATGTTCGACGACCGAGTAGAAATTTCAAATCCCGGAGGACTTTTGCCTATTGTAGCTAAAGATTTCGGACACAAGAGCATGACACGTAACCCGTTAATATTTGCTCTGTTTACCCGTATGCACTTAGTTGAAAGAGTTGCATCCGGCATTCCCCGTATGCAGGAAGCCATGAGAGAAGCGAATCTGCCTGAACCGGAATTTCAAACAGAGGGAATGTTTACGGCTATATTTAAACGTCAAACCGCTAACTCTGCCAACTATGACATAGTAAATGGCAGAGTAAATGACAGAGTAAATGATACTATCAACAAGAATGAACAAGCTATTCTTGATTTGCTGGTAACAACTCCCAGCTTAAACGCTTCTGAAATCAGTAAGCATATAAGCAAAAGTCTAAGAACAACTATGCGATATATCAAGATTTTGCAAGATAAAGACTTGATAGAGTTCAGAGGGGCGCCTAAAACCGGAGGATATTTTATAAAAATTGAAAAATATGGGATATAAGAATAACGATTTGAAGAAAGGAGCTAAATTTGCTTTATTCGTATCTTTATATTTGCCATTATTTATATTGGTAATACATCGTATGATTGTGAGTGCGCGAATAATGCTAAAATAGACTTTGGATTAGCAATGTGAGGACAAGGCGACAAATCTATAAACCCCAAAAGCATTTTGTATTCATTTAAAACACCCGAAGAAATATTGTTTATACCATAGCAACAAAGATTTTTCCGACTATAAAATTTATACCCGAAAAGGTACAAACTGAGAATATTTCGCTATGTTTGTACCCAAAAGGGTATAATTTATAGAGCAGACAATAGGTGCAGTCCCCATAAAGAAAGAATAAGCCCCCTATCGCCCCTCCCAAGGAAAAAACAGCCTCTTTTCTTTCCCTCCTTCCCCTACCCTCTAAAACCCGACCTGCACCCCTCCCGACACATACGGAGAGATTTGAAAATAATATCCCCTATCCTGAAACAAGCTCTTCAAGTTTCGGTTAGTCATCTCGGCAGGACGCATCACATGGACACCTGCGGTAACAGAAACAGAAAGATGCTTGCCTATGCTTATCTCCGGCCGGAAACCGACCACAATATATTGATGGGAAAACATTTTATCCTTGCCGTCTTGCTCCAACAAAGCCATTTGTCCATTCATTTCGGTGGTAAGACTCAGGCTTAAATGTTTAGAAGCATTATACTTTGCCGACATCTCAATTCCTTCCAGCATGGAAATTTTAACAGCGCAGCGCCCTTCGGTGGTCCAATTGAAATAGAAAGCGGGGAAAATCATCGGATAACCGAAAGAATTATTCATCGCAACGCCTCCTCCCACTTCCAGATTAGACTTCAGATGATAAATGAAAATTGCTGCGACATTCGCCAAAACATGCTTGAACCTTATTTTGGAAAACCGGGTGCCAGGCATATAAATTCCGCCGCCGATAGCTGCCAACATGGACCACCGCTCATTCAGCGGCCTTAAATGATTCAGACTCAAGCCGAGATTCATAATCTCATCGACCACCAGAGGCTCCGTAAAATTCCGATTATCCAACCTCACATAAGCTCCGCCTACGCTGACAGCCCACATGGCGGGACGATTGTTTTCATCCAGCTTCATCGATAGCGGAATATTCACCCCTCCGCGATAGACCACAGCGGAACCTTTACTATTCCCCACTTTTACATCCCGGTCACCTTCCGTCATACGATAGCTCGATGTCCCCAAATACTCTGTCTTAAACATGATTTGCGCACCAACACCCGGACAGGCAATGGACACAAGCAACAGAAAAAACACTTTTTTCATCTTCATCATTTTTGTAGTTCCTTATTCTTTTGCCGTCAAAGTTCCGTTTTTATCCCCGTTTCGCGTAATCTTTTTGACGAACCGCCTTTTGCCTTTGACGAAATCTGAGATAACTGTCATTTAATCCATTAACTTTGCAGCATGAAACTGAAAGGCTATATAAAAGATAATTATGCAGTAACCAGCTTGTGGATTGTCCTGTTCTTTACGCTCTGGCTGCAAGTAGTTCCGCAGACAGAATCGGTGTTGGAAGCTACCCTGTTTGTTGTCTTCACCCTTTCTGCCGCCTACCCGTTCGCAAAATACCTGAGTGAGAACCTGCTGCAAAAAGCCATCAAAAGAAAGAAGGCAAGCACTTTCGTCTTCCAGTTTTTTCTGTTTTCAGTCATGACGGGATTCTTTTTCACACTGTTTCTCTACCTGTTTTCTTATCTGGAGAAAGAAGGCTTCTTCCCTCCTTCGGAATATTTCAATATGAATATCCCGGTCTCCATGTTGCTTGTTCCCCTATCGGCAGGCGTGGTAATCAATGCCTGCATCTGTGGAGTGAGATTCTTCGAAGAAAACACGAAGTTGAAGGAAACCCTGCTGGAATATCAGTTACGCACCCTGAAATATCAGGTTACCCCGCATTTCATGTTCAATGTCCTGAACCATATCCACACACTGATGCAGACGGATGTGGAACTGGCTTCCGACCTGCTGATCAAGTATTCCGAGATACTGCGCTACCAACTGTACAACGACGACAAGCAGCATGTCACCTTAGAGCAAGACGTGCAGTTTATGAAAGACTTCATCGAAGTCGAAAAGATCCGTTGGGGCAATAAGCTCACCGTAACCTGTTCGTGGAAGCTGGACCATCCACAGCAGAAAATCCCCGCCCTGCTTTTTATTACATTCATCGAAAACGCTTTCAAGCATGTCTCCAAGAGCGATTTTGAAAAGGGATATATCCATATTTCCTTTGAACAAAAAGACCGTGTAATCAGTCTGGAGGTAGAAAATTCCAAATCCACCTTGCTTGCCCCCAAGAAGAAAAACGGCTGCAAGCTGGGATTGAAAAACATCCGCGCGCGTTTGGAAATCTTATATTTCGAAAGATACAGCCTGTCGTTGGAAGAAACGAATACCGTATATCGCACCAAACTCATAATCAACACATAACAATGGAAGAAATTATATCGAAACCGCCAACAGAAGGATGCAAGATGAAGTGCCTGATAGTGGACGATGAATCACTGGCCATTCAGGGCATCACTAACTATATCGACAAACTTGACTTCCTGGAAGTAGCCGCCTCGTGCTCCTCGGCAATCGAAGCGGCAGATATGCTGAAAAAGACGGAAATAGACTTACTGTTTCTGGACATCAACATGCCGCATTTATCGGGGCTGGACTTTCTGGAATCGCTGGAAAACCCTCCCCTGACCATCATCACCACCGCTTATTCGGAATATGCCCTCGACGGCTTTCGGCTGAATGTAGTGGATTATCTGATGAAACCGATTGCCTTCAAGCGTTTCTTTCAGGCAGCCTCCAAAGCACAGAGCATGTTCCTGTCACACCTGATTCTGAAGAACGGAAGCGACGAAGCCAAGTCCAGCATGTACGTCCGTCAGGGCGATGCTTTCCGGCGAATCTCCTGGGAGAACATCCTCTATGTGGAAGGTATGCAGAACTACCTGAAACTGCATTTCAAAGGCAGCGTACTGACGATTCACCAGACAATGACTTCGCTGGAAGAAATCTTGCCGAAAGATTCTTTTTTCAGGATACACCGCTCCTTCCTCGTGAATATAGCCCACATCGAATCGATTGCCGGCGGACGTCTGTTTATCAATGGAAAAGAATTGCCTGTATCCAGACCCAGAAGAGAGGAGCTGATGAACACGGTGGTATATAAGAATCTGATAAGCAAGTGAGAAGAAAGAATAGGGAAATTCCTATCGTCTCGTAGGGAAAAAACGAGCACGATGTAAAGATTCTGTCGTATCTTCGCAACAACCCAAGAAGCATACGGTTATGAAGAAACTTATTATTCTACTCCTGACTTTCCTGTTGCCGTCCGTCTGCCCGCTAAAAGCGCAACCGGCAGATGCAGACTCCGTAAAGACGACGCAGGCGTTCTGGCAGAAGATTCGCCGGAACTATCAGATGGACAATTACTTTCAGCGCAAAAGCCACTGCCGCCAACAAGAAAAACTGAACGAAGCCTCCCACCGTTATCTGGAAGATATTGACCAGATATTGTACCGCGACGCGTATGTGACGGACTACGTTCAAGGCCTCTTTGCGCAAGTAAGCCCGGAAGAAACGGACGAACTCAAAGCCGGCTATCCCGCCATCGACATCCTTCAGTCGCCCGTTCCCGATGCATTTATTCTGCCCAGCGGAACCCTGCTCATCACCACCGGACTCTTGTGTACACTGGACTCGGAAGAAGAACTGAAAGCCATCATGGCCAGCGAACTGGCGCACTACGTCCTGAACCATCCGGTGAGGAACGTGCTCCGCGCCAAACGCACCAACGCCTGGGGAGTCGCCTTGCTTGCCGTTGCCAGCATAGGTGCCGTGGCGCTGGACGTGGCGACGGAGAACTCTTATTACTACGATGACGACAACCATACGGCCGAAACCATAGCAGCCTCCGTCACCGCCATTGCAGGGGTGGGCGCCGTTGCCAGCATTGCTGCCGCGGAAGCGCTTATCAACCCCGCCCAACTGGGAGATTTAGGGATGAAATATAAGCGCCAGCAGGAATACGAGGCCGACCTCGTCTCCACGCTCTACCTGATGTATAACGACATTCCCGCCAATGCGTTGTCCTCCGCCCTGAAGAAAATCAAGGCCTATTACGAGGAGGAGCCCGACAAGGGCCACCCTACCCGCTACAATGACGAAAAAGCATTGAAGAAGCGAATCAAACAATTACACCGTCAGGAAGACTTTCCGCACAGTCATTACTATCGCAAGGCCATTTCCGACGTCCTGACATTCAACGCCGCCATGTACCAGAACGACCACCAGTACCAACGGGCCGAACAGTTGGTGCAGAAAAACATCGACGAACGCCTGGCCTCGGACTATGACTACCTGATATTGGTAAAGTCGCGGATGGCACGCAAAAACACGCCGGAAAGCAACCTGGAATGTCTGGAACTGCTGGAAAAGGCGCGCGAGCTTTCCCCTTCTCCCAATCTGGACATCAGCAAGCAGGAGATTCTTTTGCTGCTGCGGATGCGCAAGCAGGCAAAGGCGGCGGATGCCCTTCACGAATACCTGGAGATGCTGGACAACTACCGTCAGCAAAACAATGTGCATGACGAAGAAAAGGAATGGATTGAAGCAGAAACCGGATGGGCACAAAAGACCTTGAATAAGATTAAAATGTTATAGGCATTATAGACATTCTATCCTCTAATTCCCATATTACTGCCACCGCATAGGCAAAGTTTTGCCAAGGCGGTGGCAGAGTTCTGCCATCGAAGTGGCAAGACTTTGCCAACGCCTTGGCAGAGCTTTCTTATTTTGAGTTAATACTTCTATTCATTTTAGGCATTCTCCCCCGAAAGATTATCCCAAATTCTTCGTACCTTTGCCCTACTTTATAACAGCCATCACAATATGCAAAAGAAGAAAAAAAGAATCCTTTTCGGAGTATTGGCATTCCTGTTGCTCATCGGCATTGCCTGTGCCGGGACTATCTATTATTTACTTTTTGCGCCGCAGTTCCATCCGGCAAAAACAGCCTACGTATATATCGACCGTGACGACACGGCAGACTCTATATATAATAAGGTGGAAAAAGCCGGCAATCCCGGCAACTTTACGGGCTTCCGATGGATGGCCCGATGGCGCGACTATCCCCGGCAGATACACACCGGACGGTATGCGATACGCCCCAACGAAAACGTTTATCACGTGTTCAGCCGACTTTACCGGGGCTATCAGGAACCGATGAACCTCACGATAGGCAGCGTCCGCACCGTAGACCGGCTGGTACGCAGTGTGGGCAGACAACTGATGGTAGACTCGGCGGAGATTGCTCGGGTGATGAACGACTCCGCCGTGCTGCAACGGCTGGGTTACACCCCGGAGACGCTTCCCTGCCTGTTCATCCCCGAAACCTATCAGGTGTACTGGGACATGAGCGCCGAAGACTTCCTGGAACGGATGCAAAAAGAGCACCGGAAGTTCTGGAACCGCGAACGGCTCGATAAAGCCGCATCCATCGGACTGACGCCGGAAGAAGTCTGCACACTGGCCTCCATCGTAGAAGAGGAAACCAACAACAACGCCGAGAAGCCTATGGTGGCGGGGCTTTATATCAATCGGCTCCATTCCGGTATGCCTCTGCAAGCCGACCCTACCATCAAATTCGCCTTGCAGGATTTCGGACTGCGCCGCATCACCAATGCCCACCTCAACATCGATTCGCCCTACAACACCTATCTCAATCCCGGTTTGCCGCCGGGGCCGATACGCATACCCTCGCCTGTGGGGCTGGATGCGGTGCTGAATTACACCCGCCACAACTACCTCTACATGTGCGCCAAAGAGGACTTCTCGGGCACGCACAACTTTGCTTCCAATTACAGCGACCACATGAAGAATGCAAGAAAATATTGGAAAGCCTTAAACGAAAGAAAGATTTTCAACTAATATTATGATAAAATAAAAGCAAAAGGCTATATTTGCGACTAATATTAAAACTGTGACTAACACTTAAAAAATCAAATATGAGCAAGCAACTCTTACTTGGCGACGAAGCCATTGCACAAGCTGCATTAGATGCCGGACTTTCCGGCGTGTACGCCTATCCGGGCACTCCCTCCACGGAGATTACGGAATACATTCAGATGGCACCGGTTACTGCCGAAAAAGGCATCCACAGCCGTTGGTGCTCCAACGAAAAGACGGCGATGGAAGCCGCTTTGGGGATGTCCTTCGCAGGAAAACGCACGTTGGTGTGCATGAAGCATGTGGGTATGAACGTAGCAGCCGACTGCTTTATCAATTCTGCCATCACGGGCGTAAAGGGCGGCATGATTGTCGTAGCAGCCGACGACCCCAGTATGCACTCCTCACAAAACGAACAGGATAGCCGGTTCTACGGAGATTTTGCACTGATACCGATGTACGAACCGAGCAACCAACAGGAGGCTTACGACATGGTGTACAACGGCTTCAGCTTCTCCGAGCAAACGGGCGAACCGATATTGATGCGAATGGTGACGCGCCTGGCACACTCTCGCTCCGGCGTAGAGCGCAAGCCGCAACAGGAGCAGAACGGAATCGCTTTCGGCGAAGACCCGCGCCAGTTCATCCTCCTTCCCGGCAACGCCCGCCGGCGCTACAAAAACCTGCTGCAACAGCAGGACGCTTTTATCCAGGCATCCGAAAACTCTCCATATAATCAGTATATCGACGGCCCCAACAAGAAACTCGGTATCATAGCCTGCGGCATCGGCTACAACTATCTGATGGAGAATTATCCGGAAGGTTGCGAATATCCGGTACTGAAAATCGGGCAATACCCGCTTCCCAAGAAGCAACTGACGCAGCTCATCGAAGCCTGCGACGAGATTCTGGTATTGGAAGACGGTCAACCATTCGTAGAGAAACACCTGAAAGGGTATCTCGGCATCGGGGTGAAAGTGAAAGGCCGCCTGGACGGCACGTTGTCGCAAGACGGCGAACTTACTCCCGACAGCGTAGCGAAAGCGCTGGGCAAGGAAAACAAATCGGAGTTCAGCATCCCTTCGCTGGTAGAGATGCGTCCGCCCGCATTATGCGAAGGCTGCGGACACCGCGATATGTACACCGTCCTGACCGAGGTGCTGAAAGAAGAATATCCATCGCACAAGGTGTTCAGCGATATCGGTTGCTACACGTTGGGCGCCAACGCTCCGTTCAATGCCATCAACTCTTGCGTGGATATGGGCGCTTCCATCACCATGGCGAAAGGCGCTTCGGACGCGGGACTTTTCCCCTCGGTGGCGGTGATCGGCGATTCCACCTTTACCCATTCCGGTATGACGGGATTGCTGGATTGCGTCAATGAAAACGCGAATGTAACCATCGTCATTTCCGACAATGAGACCACCGCCATGACGGGCGGACAGGATTCTGCCGGAACAGGACGGCTGGAAGCTATCTGCGCCGGAATCGGTGTAGCCCCGGAACACATCCGCGTGGTAGTTCCCCTCAAAAAGAATTATGAAGAGATGAAACAGATTATCCGCGAAGAAATCGAATATCGCGGCGTATCCGTCATCATCCCGCGCAGAGAATGTATTCAAACCTTAGCACGTAAAAAAAGAAACAAGTAACACCATGAAAAAAGACATTATACTTTCCGGCGTAGGTGGACAAGGTATCCTCTCTATCGCTACCGTAATCGGTCAGGCCGCCCTTAAAGACGGATTATATATGAAACAAGCCGAAGTGCACGGCATGAGCCAGCGGGGAGGTGACGTACAGTCCAATCTGCGCATCAGCGACCAGCCCATCGCATCCGACCTGATTCCGACCGGAAAATGCGACCTTATCATTTCACTGGAACCGATGGAAGCGCTGCGCTATCTCCCCTACCTCAGTCCGGACGGCTGGTTGGTGACAAACGCTGCGCCATTCATCAATATTCCCCGCTATCCCGCCATCGAGGATATCAATGCCGAACTGGAAAAGTTGCCGCACAAGATTATCCTGAACGTGAACGAAGTGGCAAAGGAAGTGGGTTCGCCGCGTGTAGCCAATATCGTATTATTAGGCGCTACGATACCCTTCCTGGGCATCGACTACCAAAAGGTGCAGGAAAGCATCCGTACCATCTTCCAGCGCAAAGGCGACGCCATCGTGGAATTGAACTTGAAAGCGCTGGCAGCCGGCAAGGAGATTGCAGAGAAAATGATGTAAACCCACAGGCGATATTCATTAATCAAATAGTTCATAATACCATGAATAGCAAATACTGGGAAGAAGAGATAGAAACCATGTCCCGCGATAAGTTGCGCGAACTGCAACTTCAACGGCTGAAAAAGACAATCGGCATCGCGGCTCATTCTCCCTTTTACAAGAAAGTTTTCGAAGAGCACGGCATTACAGCCGACAGTATCCGGTCGGTAGACGACATCCGGAAAATCCCCTTTACCACCAAAGCCGACATGCGTGCCAATTATCCTTTCGGTCTGGTGGCGGGTAATATGCTCGAAGATGGTGTACGCATCCATTCTTCCAGCGGAACGACAGGCACTCCTACCGTCATCGTCCATTCCCAACACGATTTGGATTCCTGGGCCAATCTGGTGGCGCGCTGCCTCTATATGGTCGGTGTACGCAAGACTGACGTCTTTCAGAACAGTTCGGGCTATGGCATGTTTACCGGCGGATTAGGTTTCCAATATGGCGCTGAACGCTTGGGTGCGCTGACTGTTCCGGCAGCCGCGGGTAACAGCAAACGGCAAATCAAGTTCATAATGGACTTCAAGACTACGGCGCTTCATGCCATCCCGAGTTATGCCATCCGCCTGGCGGAGGTGTTTCAGGAAGAAGGCATCGACCCTGCTTCCACCACCTTGAAAACCCTTCTTATCGGTGCCGAACCTCATACGGACGAGCAACGCAAGAAGATTGAACGGATGTTGGGCGTAAAGGCCTACAACAGTTTCGGTATGACGGAAATGAACGGCCCCGGCGTGGCTTTTGAATGCACCGAGCAGAACGGTATGCACTTCTGGGAAGATTGCTACCTGGTGGAAATCATCGATCCCGAAACCGGCGAACCGGTTCCCGAAGGAGAAATAGGCGAACTGGTGCTTACCACCCTCGACCGGGAGATGATGCCGCTTATCCGTTACCGCACGCGCGACCTTACCCGCATCCTGCCGGAGAAATGTCCTTGCGGACGCACCCATCTGCGCATCGACCGCATCAAGGGACGCAGCGATGACATGTTCATCATCAAGGGGGTAAACATCTTCCCCATGCAGGTGGAAAAAGTCCTGGTACAATTCCCGGCATTGGGCAGCAACTACCTCATCACCCTCGAAACGGTGGACAACCAGGATGAAATGGTGGTGGAAGTGGAACTCAGCGACTTGTCCACCGACAATTACATCGAACTGGAGAAAATACGCAAGGAGATTACTCGCCAACTGAAAGACGAAATCCTCGTTACTCCCAAACTGAAACTCGTGAAGAAGGGTTCATTGCCCCAAAGCGAAGGAAAAGCTGTCCGGGTAAAAGATTTGCGGAACAACAGATGACCGGTGGGTGCATAACCCGCCTGTTATATAGAGAAAAAGGAACGGTAGTCAACCAAGATTACCGTTCCTTTTTTATAGAAAGCCGCACCGATGATGTGATGAAACTCCGTATGACATGATTTGAGTGCCCGTCCTCTTTGTAATCCACCGACTCAAAGTTACCCCGAGGGGCGTGGCCCGCCATTGAGAAACGAAGCTTGTCTCGGTATTTCATTAGATTTGATGAGTTTCCCGATCCAATCAATGCGGCTATTTTTTTCTACTTCAAAGGTAATAAGTTTCTGGGGAATAAACAAGAAAAAAAAGAAATTTGTTTCTCATTTCCCTTCTATTTCCCTTTTTGGGCAGCCTTAGGGATACAAAAAGTGCCGGTTACACAGGTTGTAACCGGCACTTTTCAATTTTATCTGCTCCAGAGTTATGCAGCTTTTGCTTTGGCAACAATAGCCTTGAATGCTTCCGGATGGTTCATTGCTAAATCGGCCAACACCTTACGGTTGATTTCGATGCCTGCTTTATGCAAAGCACCCATCAGTTTAGAATAGGACATGCCTTCCAAACGTGCTGCTGCATTGATACGTTGAATCCACAAAGCGCGGAAGTTTCTTTTCTTGTTCTTGCGGTCACGGAACGCATAAGTCAGACCTTTTTCCCAAGTATTCTTGGCAACTGTCCACACGTTCTTTCTTGCACCAAAGTAACCTCTGGTTAATTTCAAAATTTTCTTTCTTCTTGCTTTAGAAGCAACATGATTTACTGATCTTGGCATAGTTTTACTTGTTTTTGAATGTTAGCGCCGTTACTTCACGCAGCGGACTTAAAGCTAATGCATTCGGTTAATAACTTTAAAATACTTTGTACGCTTTTGATTACTTCATAGCTAAAAGCTCTTTCACCTGGCTTACGTTGGTTGTATCAACGATAGCAGAATAGCAGAGGTTTCTTTTTTGCTTTTTAGTCTTCTTAGTCAGAATGTGACTGTGGAAAGCGTGCTTTCTTTTGATTTTACCCGTTCCGGTAAGAGTAAATCTCTTTTTAGCACCGGAGTTAGTCTTGATCTTTGGCATCTTTACTTATATTTAAATTATTTAATTATATGGCAACGCACTATACCTGCGGCGTTACTCATGTTTTCATTCTTCTGTCTGCCCGTCATCTTCGGAAGCATTGGCGGCTTCGCCAGATTTTGAGGCAGGTTTCTTGGGAGCGGCGCCTTTCTTCGGAGAAAGCTGGATGGTCATCCGCTTACCTTCCAGAACAGGCATCTGGTCTACTTTGGCATATTCTTCCAAATCATTGGCAAAACGCAGCAACAGTACTTCTCCCTGTTCCTTAAACAGGATGGAACGGCCTTTAAAGAATACGTATGCTTTTACTTTGTCGCCATCCTCCAGAAAACCTTTGGCATGTTTCAACTTGAAGTTGTAATCATGGTCATCGGTCTGAGGACCGAAACGTATTTCTTTCACGTTTACTTTTACCTGTTTCGCCTTCTGTTCCTTCTGACGCTTCTTTAACTGATAAAGAAATTTAGAGTAATCGATAATACGACAAACAGGGGGTTGCGCATTCGGAGAAATCTCCACCAGATCCGCTTCGTGCTCTTCGGCCATTTTCAGTGCCTGAGCTATCGGATATACTTTAGATTCCACTTCATCGCCCACAATGCGGACTTCTTTGGCACGGATTTGTTCATTAATCCGGTATTGCCCTTTTAAGCTGTCATTCTTCATTAAATAACGTTTACTTCCAGTTTGTTTC
>ENA-OYYE01000153-OYYE01000153.1-human-gut-metagenome-genome-assembly--contig:-NODE-153-length-45734-cov-8.759868_pt1 | contig 45734 bp, 38 predicted proteins | sample MGYA00243244_ERZ653437 | MGnify/ENA primary metagenome ERZ653437 (study PRJEB26926, sample SAMN06165130) | human gut metagenome | biome: ENVO:00009003; feature: ENVO:2100002; material: ENVO:00002003...
CGAGATAGGCTCCGGTCTCGTGGGCTCGGAGATGTGTATAAGAGACAGCTCCTTTATAGTAATAATGAACTTCCTGTATTTCGTGTCCATCCATATTCATCTCCTCCACCTCTTTCATCATTTCGTTGCATTCCAAATCATAGATTGTTCCGCAACGTTTGCACAGGAAATGCGCATGGGGTGTGGTGTCTGCGTCGTAACAAGTATTCCGCTCGTCGATGGTAAGCGTTTGTGCCGCACCCTGTTCGCTCAATAGTTTCAGGGTATTGTAGACCGTTGTTTTGGACAACGTAGGGATAGCCGGGGCAAGCGCCGTATAGATTTCATCCACCGTGGGATGCGTACGATGCTTCATCAGATAGTCCATAATGGCAATACGCTGCACCGATGGCTTTATGTTATGCGTCTGCAATCGTTTTACTACATCCATATCATCAAAAGTTTTCAAACTTGTAATTGTTACATTTTTATTTCTTTTGCAAAGATAGGCAGTTCTGTGATATCTCCAAAAGATTTTCGCATTTTTTTCTTCGGGTTATGGATTTATTTAGGTTTAGCGGGGAGGTTTCTTCCGGTGACAGGGCTTCTTTATGCCACCTCCACCGGTTGAAAGGGGATATCCACCCAGAACTCGGAGCCTTTTCCTACTTCCGATTCCACTCCTATGGCGGCGTTAATCTTCTCGGCAATCATGCGGCATATCGAAAGTCCCAGGCCGGTGCCTTGCTTGAAATTATCCAGTTTCACAAACCGTTCGAACACATCCTTATGTTTGTCCGCAGGGATTCCGCAACCGGTATCGCGTACATAAAAGCGTATTACGCCATTGGAGGGCGGATAATAGCCGAAAGTGATGCTGCCGCGGGTGGTATGTTTAATGGAATTTGAAATGTAGTTTGCCAATATTTGCATGACGCGGTTCTTTTCCATGACAATTACACACTTCTTTAAAGCCGGCCTTTTATAATAATCCACACCGGCGGGGACGCGTAAGCGGAAGGAATCTTCCAGTTCCTGAAGGGCGTCGTTCACATCTGCCGGAGCATAGCTGAATTCTAATTGCCCCGCTTCTATCTTGGACAAGTCGAGAATGTCGTTGATGAGTTGCAACAGCAGGTCGTTGTTATTCTCGATGATTCGGATATACTCCCGGTTTTCGGGCGTATCGGCCGTTTCGGCAAGGATGCTTGAGAATCCCACAATCGCATTCAGCGGAGTGCGTATTTCATGGCTCATGTTTGCCAGAAAGGCGGATTTCAGCCGATCCGATTCTTCCGCGCGCTCCTTCGCCTTGACAAGTTCCTTCTGGTTCTTGACGGAACGGAAGTGGTAACGCAGGTAGATGGACGCCAGGAGGATGAGGAAAAGGATGGTCATCCAGATATACGGCTTGTAGCGTTGGTAGATTGTAGGCGGTTTATAATAATAGATGGCTTCGGAAGGGTAATATGCTTCCGGTATGCTGCACCATTGCAAGTCGGCATAATTCAGATAGGTGCGTGGCGTGCCGCCGCTCTGGTAAGGGATGGAAGAAGCCTGCTCACCGGACAGGATGCGGTCCATTACGGAAACGGTGGTGTCGGTAAAGTCTTCGATGGAGATGTAATATCCTCCGGCAAACCGGAATTCTTTTAGATTCAAGTCTGCCAGGGTGTACACGGGAACTTCCAGAAAGGTAGGCAGTATCTTTTTGATGTGGTCGGAAAGATACGGGGTGCTTTTATTTCCATAGCGGCGAAGCCAGGAATAATAAATCACGCCGGTCGTCTTGTCGTAGGTGCTCAGCGTGTCGAGCAGCTTTTCGGAACTGATACGATCGGAGGACAATAGCTCTAAGTTCAGGTCGGGGAAGTCCCGGTTGATGATTTTCTGGATACTCTGGCGGGTTACGACGCTGATATACCGGGCGTCCGAGATAAGGGCAATCTTCTTCACATCGGGCTGGAGGCGTCGAATCAGTTGCAAGGTCTCACGGATGTAGTAGGGTTGCCGCAGCACGGTAACATTGTATTTCTTGTTGAAATCGGCGATAGGCAAGCTGTTTGTTTCGTTCAGCGGAACTTTAGCGAGTAAGGTCGGGATGTCGACGGGTATCCTGTCGCGGGAGTAGCAAAGAATCACGGGAATGTCTTTCCAGTGTTTGTCGAACAAAGGGGCGATAACCAGCCATCCCGGGTCGCCCACCACCACCACGAGTTTGGGAGGTACCGGATGAGTCCTGATGACTTCGTTCTGCAAACGGGTCACTTCCTCCATATTCTTCAAGATGGGAACATGAAGTTGGAAAGTCTTGATGTCCAAATCTTCCCGTTCGTTGAAGCGCCCTTCCAGTTCCTTATAGAAATTCTTTACCCAAGCTTCTTCCATATTGATGGAATTGACGAACAGTACATAGTCCTTGTCGTTAGCCGATACCGTGAGCATTCCGAATAAGAATGCGGATATGACTATCAGTCTCTTAACCAGTTGTATTATCATAGGAGTATGTGCTTTTTTGTATATTGGGGCATAAACGTACTAATTTTCCAACAAACTACAAAAAGAATGGATTGGGAATTTAAATAAGGACAAAAAAAGGACTGTGTGAAAAGTCCGGTAGCCGCTCTCATTACTTGCAGCAACAGGATTTCTTACACAGTCCTTGATTGAACGGAGGTAACCGCAATTACTGAACTTCGGCTTCCTCTATGATTTCATCCGGTACTTTGTCGCAACGTTCGTATTTGGAGACGTCGGTATCGTCGTCCACCACCGTCCATATCATGGAGCCCGACTGCAACAGGTCGCTGACGATGTACGAGTTGTTCCAGTCTCCCATGCCATAGTCATACGTTCCGTTGATGATATACCCCAGGTAATCATCTTGCTCGATAAAATACGTTCCGGTGATGAGGCGGGCGTACATACTGTCGAATTTCTGATAAATCTTGTAGGTTTTATCCTTGCGGACCAGGCTGATGTAGCAATACGTACCGTCTGCTATCGGTTGGCCGTTCCATTCCGTCAGTTTCCAGGTACCTTCCAGGTTGGCATAGTTGACTTCGAGTGCCGGAACCTCTTCCACTTCTTCATCGCTACAGGATGCAAAGCAGAACAGGAACATGGAAAGTAGCATCAGGTTGAAAAGAGTTTTCATATTCTTATCTTTTAATTGATTATCTAATTGATTAATGTGTGCGTTTAATAGTGACTTCCACCATGCTGTCCGCCGGATTCACATTCGCTCCTTCGATAAAGAAGGAGAAGCGCAGATCCTTTCCTCCGTTCGCCGGCAGCTTGCCGCCGTCCACTGTGATGACGATATCTCCTTCTTCGCCCGGTGACAGAATACCGGGTTCGGTATGGAAACTCGCATAGGGCGGCAGCATCTTTACCTCCAGCTTCAAAGGCGTCTGGCCGGTATTGGCGCAGAGGATGCGTTCGGACGGTTGGGTGGAAGAGGTGACTTCTGAAAAAACTACTTTCTTCCGTTTCATCCTTAAAGAACCGGCGGAGTAGGGCAGATAATCCCATTCGTCCGTACTTACCACATTGCCCAGCAAAGTGAGGCGCGCTACCGGGCGGCTGCCCGAAGCGGTGGTGTAAACAAACGTCCGGGCGTCTACCGTGCCGGGATGGTTCTTCGGATTATAGGTTACGGCGATTACACTTTCCGTTCCCGGTGCCAGGGGCTTCCTGTCGAAGGTCGCGGCGGTGCAGCCACACGAAGTGGTCACCCGCGTGATGCGGACCTCCGTGCCGCTGATGTTGCGGAACGGGAAACGATAGGTGCGCGGGGCATCGTCTTCGGCCAGTGTACCGATATATTTCCTGCACGAATCAAAGCGCAGTATCGTCTCGCTTCCTTCCAGGAGCGGCGGATTGACAAGCGTGTCGATTGCAGCGCCCGACAGGCCGCCCCTTTCCTGTGCACCGAGGTGCACAGGAATGATGACTGCCGTTATCGAGTAAAAAAGCATCGAATATATCAGGGGTAACTTTTTCATCTGTCTGTTCTGTTAATTACATCCATCCACTATTATTGGCATCCTTACGTACGGTAATGGTGAAAGCTTGCTCTTTTCCGTCACTGGTCTTTACGGTGGCGGTAGTCGTCCCTACGGCAACGCCTGTCACCGTCAACCGGCTTCCCGCAACCGTTGCCGTGGCTTTTGATTCGTCACTCACCGTACAGGTGTAAGTCAGGTTCTCGCCGTTCAGGAAATAGCGGGCGAAGTCCAGGATGACCGTCTTCCCGGTACCCACATACAGGTTGGGGACTTTCATCTCCGCACCGCTACCTTCGATGGCATGCAGCAAAGCACCCGCATCCACCAGTGTACCCATTTTGCCTTTGTAGTTGGGCAGGCTCATCTTCGTGGCCGCTCCACCCACCGTGGCATGATTGTAGTGGTACATCTTTTCCTTATTGTAATAGCCGTCGAGGTCACGGGAAGTCGCTTTCATCAGGTCTACGAATTCCTGCGCCTTGAAGTGGCGGCGTTGCTGCGCGGCATAAGCAAGGCCGAGAGCCGCTACGCCCGAAACGTGGGGGCAAGCCATCGAAGTGCCTTCGTAGTAACCGTATCCCGGCTGGCCGTTGACAACGAGGGTAGACAGAATCGTTCCCTGGGCAATGCTCGTATCCGTTCCGCTGGTCGGCGCGCCGGGCGTACCGTAGTAGTCGCCGTCTCCTCCGGGAGCGGAGAAGTCCACCTCTTCACCGAAATTGGTGAAAGAAGAAGGAGTGAAGTCGGCAGCCACCGCGCTGACGGACAGACAACCTGAGTAAGCTGCCGGGAAGGCGGACATACCGGAATATTCGTTGCCGGAAGCAAAGATGGCGATACCGCCGTCGATGACTCCGTTGGGCGAACCGGCATTGTGGACAAAGTAGTCCAAAGCGTCTTTCTCCAACGGATAAAGTTCCGCCCATTCTTCTTCGCTGCCGGGACCGGGAGTATATCCCTGGATGGGATTGGCATAGGCGGAGTTATAACCCCAGCTACACTGCAATATCACGGCGCCGTTGTCGGCGGCATACTTGATGGCTTTCGCTTCTCCTGCCAGCGACACGCCGTTCTCGCCGCTGAACACCTGGCACGCCATGATTTTAACGCCCGGCATTCCGTTGCCGCCTCCGGCTATGCCGCTTACACCGATATTATTATCGTTGACGGCAGCGATGGTACCCGCTACGTGGGTGCCGTGGCCGGTGTCATCCGCTTCGGTCCAGGAGATGTTGCCATTGTCTGTCACGAAGTTGTAGCCGTAGCGGTCGCCTTTATATCCGTTGCCGTCGGCATCCGTTTTCGAACCGAGTTGTTCGCTTTCGTTCACCCACATATTGGCTTGCAGGTCGGGATGGCTCCACATCACGCCTTCGTCGAGCACCGCCACAATGATGGAAGCGTCACCCGTGCAGAGTTGCCATGCCTGTTCGCAGTTCACGTCAGCGCCGGCAATGACAGGCGCCCACGGCTGGGCAAAGGAGTAATCGCCCCGGTTGATGTAGCTCCACTGGTTGGGCAGAAACGGGTCATTGAAGGGGAAACCGTTGCTTGCCGCACACGTATTCACCAACTTGCGTATGGCGGCTTCGCTGACAGGAACGGGTTTCTTCTTCGGATTGTAAGCGCGCTGTATCATGCGGTTGCACTGCACTTTCGAGATTTCTCCCAGGCGTGAAAGTCTTTCCGCTGCTTCCTTCAGGTCGGTATCCTTGTCAAAACGCACCAGATACCATAAGTGCATACCGGCTTCCCGGGTGCGCGCCTCCGTAGAGGGGTCTACCGGGAATACGCGTTCGAATTCATACGCTCCCAAGATGGAGAGTACTTCGTCGGTCGAAGGGATTCCCGAACGGGTAGCGGCACCTGCCGCACGCGTTGTCAGCGTGCGGTCCAGGATGTCAGTCATTTCAGGGGCAAACTTAATCAGCAATTCCCCTTCGGTAGCCTCTACCGGAATCTCGGTCTCCGGCGTAACGGGTTTGTCCGGTGCCTGCCCGATAACGTCGTTATCGCTACAAGCCCCTGCAAACAGGGTGAATGCGATTGCATATAAATATATTTTCTTCATATAATCTTATTAATTTACTTCTTCTTTGAGTTCGTATTTTTCTTTGTAAGCGGGGAACTTCTCGTAGTAATAGTCGAAAGTCTTAGGCTCATTCTTGAAGCCCACCACCTTGCCGTTACTGTCGAAACCGTTTTCCATCTGGTGGAAAAGAAGTATCTCGGGAGCCCATTCCAACAGATACGGATGATACAGTATCCAGTCGGGGAGGGAACCGGTAAAGAAGTTCAGGTTCAGGCTGAGCTTTTTGGCCTTGGGAAGCACTTTGGGGATGCTTCTTCCTTCGGGAGTAGTGTACAGCCATTGAGCGGTGTCGCCCAGGGCAACCAGGTCTTCCTCACTGTAGTTTCCTACTTCCGCTACGGTGAAGTCGGGTATTTGTCCTTCCATATAGTTGAAAGAAAGCTCCAGTTCCTCCAGGTTGTCCCACAACAGCAATCTTCTCAATGCACCGTTGTCCTGAACGTTGAAGTGGAAGCCGATGCCGTCGGTAAACTTCGGATCATTGGCATCTCTCAAGTCCGACGTGGTCCAACGGCGGTTGGCAACGAGATTCAGTGATTTCAGTTTCGGGAAGTTCTCCTTGGTCAGGATGGCAGGTACGTCCGTAAAGTTGTTGCTGCTCAGGTCCAGCTTCTCTAAGGTTGCTCCCAGCTTGACGAGGTCGTCCGGAATCGATACCAGGCCATACGCGCTGACCGTTAAGTTCTTCAGATGCTTCAGCTCGCAGATGTCGTTGCCCAACTCGATGCTGCGCAGCATCGTGTTCGTATTACTGAAGAAGGTCAGAGACTCCACATACGTCAGGTAGTGCGCTTCCTGCGGAACCGTTTCGGTGGTTTCGAAGAGGTTGAAGGCAACCGAACGCACACGGCCTACGGCATCTTCCGAAGGCAGGCCTTCATCCGTCTGTTCCCACAATACCACATCGTCCCAGTTGCGCATATTATCGCTCGGGTCCCAGGTGTTGCTGGCTCCCAGACGTTCCTTGATGGTCAGCAAGGCAAGCGAGTCTCCCGAACGGTTATCCTCAATTCTCGGAGACGCCTTTTGGGTAACCGTCAATACCGCCGGAGCTTCCAGTTCGTCTTCCGCGTTCTTGGGGAGGAAGTGGATTTTGACAACGCGCGAGTCGAAGTCGGGATTCATCTTCCACTCGAAGCGGATTTTCGCCGTACGCGGACGATAACCCCGGTCCAGCTTAACCGTCGGATTGGCAGGCAGGGTAATCCAGTTGGCTATTTCGCTGTTCTCATATTCCGCTTCAATCCTGAAGGCCACGTTGGTCGTTACCGTAGCTTCGAAGTAACGCTTGTCCGCCACATCCGAGGCTTCGATTTCTATTTCCGGCTTTTCGATGGAAATCATCTTTCCATATCCGGTCTGATGGATGGTCAGGGTGCGCGCCGCCTGTCCTTTCAGGACAAAACGGATTTCAGCGGTACGCATTTCGTTGCTCATGGTAGAGTCGATAGCGATTTTACATTCGGTGGCTCCGCCCAGTCCGTTGGCGGGGGAGAGCGTCACCCAGGGTTCCGAGGCATTCGCCACCCAGTCGCTTTCCGAAGATACGAGCAACTCGTCCGTACCTCCCTCGGCGCCGATTGTGATGTCTTCTTTATCCACAGTCAGCCCGGTAAAGCCCTTATCGTCATCATCGTTGCAAGCTGCCGTTATGGCCATGCAGACGATTAATCCTAATGCTATTTTTAATAAATGCTTCATTGATATTACTTTTTTCTACGGTTTATTTATCTAAGTCCAAAGCATCGCAACCGCGGATGTCCTGTGTCTTATCATATATCAGCATGTATGCGCCGGCATTGATGTAGGCACATACGCCGCTCAGATTGATAGAGATGTTCGGATTGTCCTTGATTTCAAAAATCCGTATGTTCGGTGAAATCGTATCGTCTATCTTGCGCAGGTCGTTGGAACCCATGTAAAGGGCCACTAAGCTGGGACATTTATAAATTCCGGTAGGCCACTCGCGCAGCGTGCGGTTACCTTTTGCGTCGCGCTGGTGCCGGATGGCGAAAATAGTCAGCGTGGCGGCATCCAGCGGGCCGTAGGGGAACTTGGAGAAACAGTTGTAGCTGACGTCCACACCATAGAGGTAAGGAAGATTGGTAGCGTTGAAGTCCTCCGGCAGTTCGCTCAGGTTGTTATAAGTCAAGTCCAGACTTTGCAGGTACTTGGTGCTCGGGCCGGTGATCGAACCTTTCTTGAATTTCTCCATACCGTTTCCGGCAAGCATCAGGGTGTTGACCGGCGAATTGCTCTTGAACAGGTGTGAAGGGAACTCTTTCAGCTTATTATACGATAAATCGACACTGCCGGCATTGATACCGCGGTGAGCCTCTCCGTCTTCAAATCCGTCGATGAGGTTGTGCGATAAATCGAGGGAACCCATGACGTAAATGGACTTTCCGTTGAAGATATTCGGAATCTTCGTCAGCTTGTTATTGCTGCAACTGAACGTTTCCACGTCATTGTAGCTGGAGAAGTAGGAATATCCGTCCGCAGCCGGTGCGCCCGGCACTTCGGTAAACTGATTGTTGTCCAGGAATATCTTCGTAATGTTGATTTCCTTGCCGAAGGGGTGCAGCACTCTGATCTTATTGTGGGTGCAATCCAGCAGACCTAACTTGGTCATTTTCTTCAGCAGTTCGTGTTCGGGGAACTCCTCCAGATTGTTGTAGCCCATGTACAAGAGCTGAATCTTGTCGCCGCATTTCCCCTGAATCAGTGTTTCCCAGTCTTCCTTCAGGTCCTCAGCGGAGATGGCGGAATTGCAGGCGATGTTCAGAGATTGCAGTTCGGGCAGGTTGGCGAGCATCTCGGTAGGGAGTTTGGTTAGCCGGGGGCAATTGTAGATTTCAACGTCCAGCAAGCCGCTCAGGTTTTCCCAGCTCCACTCGTCTTTTTCATCGTAGAAAGGAGAATCCTCCTTTACCTCTTTGAAGAAGCCTTCGTAGGTCACGGGCGAATTGGCTATATAGAACTGTTCTAACTTGGTCAGGCGCATCATCGCTTTGGAGATACCCGTAATCTGGTTGGTCAGATTGCCGAACTGCACGTCCTTGGGAGAGATGCGGGCGCTGATAATCGGCTTCATCTTCGGGTTGCTGTTGATAGCCTCTTTCAGCACTTCCGAAAGGCCTTCGCGACCATCCTTCTTCAGGAATTTATTGTAATAGTCCATGCGGATAGCCATTTTCTGCTCTTGGGTCATGTTGGGACCGGCGTTGGCAAACAGGTGGCCTCCGATTTTCTCGTCGTGCGTGCCCAGTGTCAGGATTCTCAGTTCCGTCAACTGTCCGATTTCATCGGGCACATCGCCCTTAGCACCGAATCCGGAAAGGTAGATGGTCGCCACACGTCCGTCGCTCATCAGTTCCACGCCGGGCTGGTCACCCCACATGTCGATGTCCTTATTGAAGTTCCAGTTGCATCCGGGCACTTCGGCTTCACCGAAATACGACCAGTTCTTGCCGTCCATCTTTTCCCAGATAGCGCGCAGGGCCTGATAGTCCTTGATGTATTCGGCTGTCTTGGCAAGGCGGATAGGCACTTCGGCATTTTCGGTCTTCTCGTTATCCTTTACGACAAACGTCTTCGATGACTTCACGGAAGCAGTCTCCAGGGAGTTTTTCGATTTCGTGTCGGAGTAGGTCGTATAGCTGCTGATCTGGTAGCTACCGGCCTTAAGCCATACCACCGTGTCGCATTCCGCATACGAGGTTTCGGAGTGCTGGTTGGGATATAGTTCCTCATCTGCCGAACTGTCGGTGAAATCCTCCTGGTAGTTCACCCGTACATTCTTGATGCTCGTCAGTTCCTGGGTAAAGAGGTTCTTCACCGTAATGTCGATACTGGCGATGTTGGCGAAAGGATAAGCCGCTCCTTCGGCGGAACGGGTATCGACCAATTCCTTGATAAGCTTAAAGCTCACCAGTCCGCGTGCCACGGCATCCACCGTCAACGCTTGCGTGCACAAGCCGTCGGGTATGACGGTAAACGTATCGTCGTCGCCGGCAGGTCCTGCGTACAATTCCTTATCCAGCTTATCGTACAGGTAGAAACCGATGATGGTGTATTCGCCTGTCAATAACTGCAATTTGTCGCTGCGCAAGCCGAATTCGGCATTGTCGGCGCTATAAGAGTTCAGAACCAGTGTCTGCGAGATGGTCGTCCCATCGTGCTGCATCACTACCTTTACTTTCTGTGCATCTTTCAGGACATCCAGTTTGTCGGTAGTTGCACGGGTAGTGGGGGCATTGTCAAAGGATGCGCTTTTGTATAACTTGAACTGCACATATCCGTAGTCGGACTGCACCGCGTCGTCGTCATCCGAGCATCCCGTCACGCTCAGCATCGTCAGCAGGCTGACAAGGAGCGGGACAATGAAGTAGGTTGAGTATAATTTCTTGTAATTCATTTATTCTGTTATTTGAATCTTATATAATAGAACCCGCTCTAACGAGCAATCCGTAAGTTGTAGTTCCGTCAGAGAACGTAATGAAGAGTTCTTCCGATATACCACCCGGTTCGAATATGCTGAGTGAACCATCGTCGGTAATTTCGCATATACCTGGAGCATCCGCTTCGTTCTCTGCCTTGAGGCATTGGAAACTCTGAATGGCTGCACCGGGGAGGGTGATACTCATCGACTCTTGTGAATCGGAGATTTCATACAGTTCGCTGATATCGTATTGTTTTTTAAAGTAATCGGCATCCCCCGGCACGGTACAAACCGTACAGGCAACGGGGAACATATTGCTGGTAACCTTGAAAGGAGCGCTTTCTCCGCTTTCTCCTCCGCCACCGTTGCCTTGGTTACTTGCGCGGATAATTACCATCAAGCCATTGCCGGCTGCATCATGAACAACCATGAAAAGATCTCTGTCTGTATTTTTGAGATAGAAATTCACGCCGGTCTCATATTGTTCAAATGGGCCCGTCGCACTGTACTCTATTTCTGTCAGATCATCGAAATAGTAACAGCTATACTTCTCAATAGGGAAAGGCGGTTCAACATTATTTGATGTGTGAGGCTCTTTAATTTCGTAGATGGCACTGACATTATATTCGTCTTTAAAGAAACCTGCATCACCGCCTTCATAACTTGTACATTCGATGTTCTCCATTGTCATCGGGTCAGTTACCTTGAACTTCTGTTCATTGCCTCCGCCACTCTTAATCTCCTTCTGCGTAAACTGAATCAGAAGATTGGATTGCGTATATTCATACTTGATTCCGTCCGGTTCAGAGTAATCGAGGATATTGCCTGCCAAATCATCTTTGATGGCGTCATACACTGCACGTGGGAAGACAAATACAAATCCGTCTCTTTCCTGATCCTTCAGATATTGGTCTCTTTCTTCTACCGTCAGTATGATATTCTCGCCCACTTTATTGATGCGCATCCATTCCGTGCCGTCGAAATAGAATTCATTGGCGCTCTTTTCCACGCATACCACTTCGAAGTCATCGTTGAAAGCCTGAGCCGTAAACGAAATCTTGTTTTTGTAAGTGTTGGTACTGGTAGAGGTGGAAGCGCTGCTGCTGCCTTCCTGGATGAACGTCTTACCGTCTAACGATACCGTCCATCCCCAAACATTGGCAGTGGGAGTAGTGACAGAGATTTCGTCCCGGTCCATACCATTATATACCAGCGGGAAAGTATAAGAAGCCAAACCTTCTTCGTCGGCAAAGGTGAGTTCGCCTTTCTGAACGTACTTGAAGTACTTAGCGTCATCCGACATCATGACTTTGCCGGTTACCGCTTCATTCACCGTACCCACAATGGCATTGCCTTCAATCACCAGCCATTCCGGACGGTTGGTTGCGGCAAAGCGGAAGTTGGCTTTCACCTTGAAAGGCTTGAACTCGTCGTAGCCCACTTCGATGGCCTGGATTTCGTTGTCGTCCATATCGTAAATCTTCAGTTCACGTCCTTTGGCATTACGTGACACCTCCGCGATAACGGCCTTTCCCGTTCCCATCAGCAGGGTGAGGCGGGCTACCGACTTCTCGTCGAACTTAATCGCGTCGTCCGTAATCTTCAGCGTCACGGTCTGCTTGCCGGCTTTGCCAGCCAGTGAATATTCTTCATTACCGTCTACCACGAAGCGGCACCAGGTGGCGGAAGACAGCAACTGCCAGTCGGCATTCGCGTCGAAGGTCAGTTCTTTGGTATCGCCGGCGTTGCAATCCACCGCCTGTTTCTCCGGAAAAACCAGAGCCGTATTCTCATCGTCATCATCGGAACAAGCACTTACACAGAATGCCATCACCAAGCCGATAAAGAGCCAGCTCATGCTGTGCTTCCGGCGAAGAGTTCCTAATGGATTTAGTCTAAACTTTTTCATCTTTATTATATGTTTTATTGTTACTTATATTAATGTTTTAAAGGCCTTCTCTTTTCAGTTTCTCGGCTTCATCGTCGCTAATCCATTTCACAGCGTTGATGAAAGTACCTATCACGTTTGTTCCTTCTGCCATGCCCGGTACGTACAGGGTCATGTACTGGTAGATGAACTGTTCGCAACTGCTGTAATAAGAGGCGTAATAGGTAGGCTGGTACAGGTTGATTTTTCCGTTGCCGTAGATGGTTCCGAAAGCATCGGCGGTAGCGCCGAACACCTGGTCGTCCATTTCGATCAGCGGGTTCAGCAGGTCGTCCGTGGTAAACCTCACCTTTACGTCATATCCGTCGTAGAAGTAATCCTTCATGATGATGGTGTTTTCTTCTTCCGGATCCACTTCCGTCTGAATCAGTCTGCGGCTTCCGTCGCCGTAGGCGGTCAGGTAAGTGGAAGTAATCAGGGCATAACCTGTAAAGAGGTTGATGTCGAACGGACAAGTCTTTTGCAGGAGAACTTTCGTTTCGATGCCATACAAGTCCCATTGCGTCTTTTTGTCGCTGACCAGGTGAAGCACGAATCCCAGTGAGTCCGTCACGGCTATGTTGTCATAGATGCCGCGTACCTTTACATTCGTACTGCGTTCGCCTGCCTTGATGGTTACGGTGTTCGATTCCAGTGAATAATGCTTGCCTTCTATCGCATTACTCTTTTTGTCGATGATCTCCACCCCTAAGGTCCGGTCGTAGTCGCAGGCTTGCGTAGCTGCTACCGGTATATCGAAATACTCCTCGTTGTTCTGCACCGGAAGTACGGACAGCGTGTCGGAGAACATGATATAGTTGGGACCACTATAAGTTGTATAATCGGTATTACAGCCGTTGAAAGTAAGCATCAAGGCGAAAGCGGCGGATAATCCAATAAAAATCTTTCTCATTATAGTATGTTTTATGACTTTATTTAAGTTTCGCAGGTTTGCAACTTGCTTTAGTTTATGAGTTTATAAGTTCTTGAGTTCATAAGTTTTTGAGTTGATAAGTTTTTGAGTTCAAGCGTATCGGAAACTTAAAAACTCATACACTCAAGAACTAAAAGCATATCGCAGATATGCGAAACTTGAGTGACTTTATTTATTGCTTTCATTCGGTTCGATATCCGCATCGGGCGATTCCAGCTCATGCTGCGGGATGGGCCATACGAACAACGGATTGTCTTTCTCTATTTTCAGGCTGCTGCCGTTGGTCAGCGTTTCGGTCTGCTGCTTGCGGGTGAAGCCCTTGTGCCAGCGCTTCAGGTCGTTCAGGCGGAAGCCTTCCATATAGAGTTCCTTCACGCGTTCCTGTTCGATAACCTCCAAGGCATTCTCCTTATTCATCGGAGTGGAACCGCCGTAAGTGGCATAGCGGGCGGCGCGCAGGGTGGTGATGTCTTTGCCTGCCTTGCCGTAGTCGGGCTGCGCCTTCTGGCTGTAAGCCTCCGCGCGAATCAGGTATTGCTCGGACAAGCGGAACACTTTCGGCATACAAACGTGCTTCAGGTTCTGCTCGAAGAACGACGTGTTTCCCCAGTACTTCGCCAGCAAGGGCCAGGTCAGGCCGTGGCTGTAGCCGGTGGTTTTGGACTGGAAGAAGGTGTCGTAGCGCAAGTCGTTGTCGTCATACAGGTTGAGCACCCATTGCGCAGGCACGTAGTCGGGCTTCATGGACACGTAGTCGTAGTTGAAGAACACCGTGCCCAGCGCTCCGCCGTAGTTGTTGATGGTGAACCCCACTTTCCAGATGATTTCCGTCGAGTTGTCCGAGGTCCACATGTAGCGGTAGAAGCTGGTTCCGGCGGTATATTCCTTGCTTGCGCTGGACAAGACGTACTGCCCGCTGTCGATTACTTTCGTCGCATATTTGATGGCGTTGTCATAATCGTTCATATAGAGTGCTACACGTGCGCGCAGGGCGTAGACGGTGTACTCGTTGAAGTAGGGGGAGTTGTACAGATACCCGTCGGTTGCCGGGTTGTAGTCATCTTCCAGTGCCAGGTATTCGGCGGCACGGTCCAGGTCGTCCAGTACGAACTGATAGGAAGCCTCCAGCGACGAACGTTTCATCGGTTCGTCCGTATCGTAGTGCGAAACCAGCACCACGCCCGGCTGCTGCTCGGCGTTCTCTTTGCTGTCGTACGCCTTGCAGAACATCTTAATCAGTTCGGAGTAGGCGAGGGCGCGTGCGAAGTAAGCCTCGCCGCAGCATTGCTCCAGTTTGTCCAGAGCGTCGTCGTCCGTGGTGTTCTTTCTTACGCGTTCCGCATTGTCCAGCAGGAAGTTGCAGCGGGCGATGACGTCGTAGAGCGAACCGTAGACGGCGGTAATCTCGCTGTTAGTCGCCAGGATATCCCAGCGCCAGATGTTGCCGTAGGTATTGGTATAGCCGTTCACGGCATAGGCGAGGTCTGCCTGAAGGTCGGGCAGCAGGGTCAGGTAGCCGCTATACAGCGCATTGCTCAGGAAAGAAGAATAGATACCGATTACGGCTTGGTCGGCTTCTTCCACCGTCGTGATTGCCTTATCCGCAGGGATGGCATCTTCCGGGTACTTGTCCAGGCAAGATGTGGCGCTGAACGCCAAGGCAGCCAATAGTATGTATGATTTTATATTTCTTATCATCTTAGTAAACTTTATATTTTTAGAATGATACTTCCAGGCCGAAGGAGTACTGGCGTGACATCGGGTATTGCGCTTTGTATACATTGCTGGTCGCTTCCGGGTCGATGCCGCTGAACTTGGTGAAGGTCAGTAGGTTCTGTCCTTGCAGGAAGACGCGCACGTTGCTGAAGAAGTGCGTCTTGTTCAGCCATGCCTTCGGAAGGGTGTAGCTCAGCATCAGGTTCTTCAGTCGCAGGAAGGAGGCGTCTTCCAGGAAGCGCGAGTCCATCTGCGGCGTAATGCCGTAGCGGGGGATGTCGGTGATGTCGCCCGGGTTCTTCCAGCGGTCGTACAGCAGTCGCTTGGACTGGTTGTAGGCGGAATAGAGCCCGTTGCTTTCTTCAAAGAACCGGTCGTTGTTGAACATCCAGCGGTCGGCCACCCAACTGAACTGCGCGGCAAGCGAGATGCCTTTCCACGTAAGGGTAGTGCCGAAACCTCCCTGCCAGGGAGCGATGTAGTTCTTGCCCACCATCACCTTGTCCGATTCGTTGTATTCGGTGGTGATTTCGCCGTCTTTCGTATACCACAGGGCATCGCCGTTGGCGGGGTTGACGCCGGCGTAGCGGTTGATGTAGAACTCGCCTACCGAGTGGCCCACTACCAGTTTGGTTGCCGTGCTGGAGATTTCGTATTCGTTCAGTCCGTTATACAGTTCCGTAATCTCGTTCTTGTTGTAAGAGGCGTTCGCGTTGACATTCCATACGAAATCGTTCGTGCGGATGACATCTGCATTCACGGAAACTTCCACACCGCGGTTAATCATCGTTCCGATGTTGTCCCAGCGGAAACCTTCGCCCTTGTCGGCATAAGACTTGGGAACCTGCATCAGCATGTTGCTGGTGCGCTTGTTATAGAATTCCACATCCAGGTTGACGCGGTCGAAGAAGCCCAGGTGCAGTGCCAGGTTCGTCGCCCACAACTGTTCCCAACCCAGTTTCTCGTTTCCGCTTTGCACGGGAGCGATACCGGCGTTCTCCATATACGTGGCGCCGCCCGCTACTAAAGCCAGGTGGTCGTAGTCCGGAATGGAGGAGTTGCCCGAAGTACCCGTACTGAAAGCGATTTGCGCGTTGGTCAGCCAGTCGTAGTCTTTCATGAAGGCTTCTTTCTTCAAGTTCCACATCAGGCCCACCGACCAGAAACCTGCCCAGCGGCCGCTCTTACCGAAACGGGAAGAAGCGTCGGTACGTACCGAGAAGTCGGCATAGTAACGGTCGTCGTAGTTATACTCGCCCCGGCCGAAGAAGGACAGGTAAGCGTAGCTGGAAGACGTATCCGACCACGAGGAAGCCCGTGTACCCGAAGTTACGTTGGTCAGGAAGTCGTTGTTCTGGCCGCGGGTAGTCACCCGGAATCCTTCGGAACGGTAGTCTACACCTTCCTGACCCAGCATGAAATTGAAATGATGCAGGTCTTGGACGTCGAAACGGTAGTTTGCCGTATTGGTGATGGTCAGCGACAGCACATCGTGCGAGCTGCGGCCCGCCGTACCGATGTTGTTGTTGGGCTGGAAGCTGGGGAACGATTGCAGGTATGCCGTAGAATGGGCATAGTCGGCGCCGAACTGCGAGCGGATGGTCAGGTTCTTTATCGGAGTGATTTCGGCATAGATAACGCTCAATGCCTTATACTTCTTATTGGTCACCGGATTGTTTGCCATCCATTCTATCGGGTTCATCGAAGTGCCCTTCCAACTGCCGTCGGACGAGGAGGCGATGGAGCCGTCTTCGCGGTACGGATTCCAGTAGGGCAGCATGAAGCGGCTGGCGGAAATAGGAGTGTTGAGGGCGTATTCGCCGTCGTCCGCCTGTTCCACTTCTTCGTAGGCAACCATCGTATTGGTGCCTATCTTCAGCCAACTGCTTGCCTTGACGTCCGCATTGGCGCGCAGGTTGTAGCGGCGGAAGGTGGAGCCTTGTGCGATACCGTCCTGGTCGAAGAAGCTGCCCGAAACGAAGTAGTTCAGCTTCTCGGTGGCGCGGCTCACGGACAAGTCGTAGTTTTGCAGCATGGCACGGTCGTTGAACACCTTGTCCAGCCAGTTCACGTTCGTGCGGCGCAGCAGGTCGTAGTCCTGTCCGGCGTCCATGCCGATTTCTTGTTCAAACAAGATGCGTTCGTCGGTATTCATCAGGTTCCAGTTGTCGCCCGCCAGTTGCGAGAAGCCCACTTGCGTGCGGAACGTCACCTGCGCCTTGTCCATCGACATTCCGCGCTTGGTGGTAATCACCACCACACCGTTGGCGGCGCGTGCTCCGTAGATAGAGGTGGAAGACGCGTCCTTCAGCACGGATATCGACTCGATGTCGCTGGGGCTGATGGTGTTGAAGTCCGAACTGGAGATTGGCACACCGTCCAGGATGAACAGCGGGGCCGTGCCCGAGTTGATGGAGTTGGTACCGCGTATCTGGAAAGTAGCCGCTTTGCTGGGCTCACCCGAATTGGATAAGACCATCAGGCCCGGCGTCTGTCCCTGCAACGCCTGGTCGAAACCGGCAGCCGGAACGTTTTCCATCTTTTCGGCTTTCACGGTGGAGACCGAACCGGCGATAGTACCTTTCTTGCGCACTCCGTAGGCCACTACGACCACTTCGTCCACCAGTTGCGCGTCGGTTTTCAGTGTCACATTGAGCACTTGTGTTTGAGGTGTTACTACATGACGTTGCTGAAGCATACCGATGTATGTAAACACCAGTGTGGCCTTGGCAGCGTCTTTTATTTCAATGGCATAATTACCGTCTATATCGGTAGTCACACCATTACTGCTACCCTCTTGCAGGATGGCTACACCAATCAATGGCTCGTTTCCTTCTTCAGAAAGAACCTTCCCCTTTACCGTGAAATTCTGGGCAAAGAGTGACTGGGCGGCTATCACCGCAAGAGAGACGAACAAAAGAATTACTCTTTTCATCTCTACTTTTTAGTTAATTATTGAATGTTTATTGGAATATTCGCTTGATATTCTGCCGTTTGTTAAAGCTATGGTTCGTATATCACGCTTGATATTTCAGGTTATTTCTATCTTTTAAATTCTTCGTTGGTTTTAATGGTTTTCTACTATAAATAATTGTAATCAGGAAGCTGTGAGAATGCATATTTTGAGTATATTTTTTATAAAACGGTGCAAAGATATTATTATATTATCAAACAGTCTCCTTATTAATTGAAAATAATCGGAAGCATCTTTTGGGAAATTGTAACAAAAGAGAAGCTTGTGGGGCGAGTATTACGGTAATTTGCGTACTAAAAGTCTTGTGAAATGTGAAAACGGGCGTAACTGCTGACTTTTTGTTACTATAATCTGTAAGGTTAAATAATACAAAATGATAGGCGGGTGCTGCAAGCCTTTCCTTTATCCGTTTGTTATTAGGGTAAGCGGTGCGGCGGACTTACTTTTTGGCATCAGTCGGCCGTTATCAGAAAACAATTTATTAATTTTGCGACTTGTAACCAAGTAACCGGGTAACAGTAAAAAAACAACTTGGTAGTATCAGGAGGAGCTTTTAGGCGCGGATTACACGGAAAAACGCGGATATGACTAAAGAACACCGTGAAAATCCGTGTAATCCGTGCCTAAAGACTGTTTTGCGAAACTTAAAATTATAAGATATGAACTACGGATATGTAAAGGTAGCGGCGGCTGTGCCCCGTGTGACGGTGGCGGACTGCAAGTTCAATGCCGAACAGATAGAGAAAGAAATTATTATTGCCGACGGGAAAGGAGTGCAGATTATCGCTTTTCCGGAATTGTGCATCACCGGATATACCTGCGGCGACCTGTTTGCGCAGCAGCTTCTGCTGGAGGAGGCGGAAATGGGACTGATGCAGATTCTGAACAGCACCCGCCAACTGGACATCATATCCATCGTGGGAATGCCTGTGCCCCTGAACGGCGTGCTGCTGAATACGGCGGTAGTCATCCAGAAGGGACGGCTGCTGGGCATCGTTCCCAAAACCTACCTGCCCAATTATAAAGAATTCTATGAGAAGCGCTGGTTTACTTCCGCCTGCGAAGTCAGCGAGACCAGCGCCCGCCTGTGCGGACAGACAGTGCCCCTGGGAAGCAACCTGCTTTTTGAAACGGCGGACACCACGTTCGGCATCGAGATATGCGAAGACCTTTGGGCAACCATCCCGCCCAGCTCCGTACGGGCGTTGCAGGGAGCGGAGATTGTGTTCAATCTGTCGGCGGACAACGAGGGAATCGGCAAGCACAACTACCTGCGCTCGCTCATTAGCCAGCAGTCGGCACGCTGCATTGCAGGGTATGTATTCAGTTCCTGCGGATTCGGCGAGTCCACCACCGATGTAGTGTTTGCGGGCAACGGACTTATCTACGAGAACGGCACGTTGCTGGCAAGCAGCGAACGCTTTTCGTTCGATCCGCAGGTGGTCATCAGCGAGATAGACGTGGAGCACCTCCGCACGGAGCGTCGCGTCAACACCACCTTTGCAGCCTGTCATGCCTGTTGTGCGCCCGAAGCGCCGGTACGCATCACGGCGGAGTATGCCCAGCCTAAGGAACTGAACCTGACGCGTACCTTCGACCCGCATCCGTTCGTTCCGCAAGGGGCGGCGCTGGATGAGCGTTGCGAAGAGATATTGTCGATACAGGTATCCGGACTTGCCCAGCGCCTGCTGCATTCCAGATCGCGCACTGCGGTGGTCGGCATTTCCGGCGGACTGGATTCTACGCTGGCTTTGCTGGTCTGCGTGAAGACTTTCGACAAGCTGGAGCGGGACCGCAAGGAAATCATCGGTGTGACCATGCCCGGCTTCGGAACCACCGGCCGCACCTATACCAATGCCCTGAACCTGATGAATGCGCTCGGGGTGACCGTACGCGAGGTCAGCATCAAGGAAGCCTGCATCCGGCATTTTCAGGATATCGGCCACGACATCCGTCAGCACGACGTGGTGTACGAAAACTCGCAGGCGCGCGAGCGCACCCAGGTGTTGATGGATATTGCCAACCAGGAAGGCGGATTGGTAGTGGGCACGGGTGACCTCTCGGAGCTGGCTTTGGGATGGGCCACTTACAATGGAGACCACATGTCAATGTACGGCGTGAATGGCAGCGTGCCCAAAACCTTGGTGAAGCATCTGGTGAAGTGGGTGGCGGAGCATGATATGGATGAGGCTTCCCGCGCCACTTTGCTGGATATCGTAGATACTCCCATCAGTCCCGAACTGATTCCCGCCGATGCGGACGGCAACATCCGGCAGATTACCGAAGACCTGGTAGGTCCGTACGAATTACACGATTTCTTCCTCTATTATTTCCTCCGTTGCGGCTTCCGTCCCTCCAAGATATTCTTTCTTGCGGCGCGTACCTTCCGCGGAGTATATGACGAGGACACCATCAGGAAGTGGCTGAAAACTTTCTGCCGCCGCTTCTTCAACCAACAGTTCAAGCGTTCCTGCCTTCCCGACGGTCCTAAAGTAGGTAGCATTTCCATCAGTCCGCGCGGAGACTGGCGGATGCCGAGCGATGCTTCGGCGGAGATGTGGCTGAAGGATTTGGAGTAGGCGGCGGGGCGGAGAAAAGAGACAAGCCCCGGGCGGATGATTTTTTAGGCGCGGAATTACACGGAAAATCACGGATAAGTTTAAAGAAATCCGTGAAATTCCGCGTAATCCTCCGTGCCTAAAATTCATTAAAGAGTACGGTGATTTGGGTTTCGATACTACCCCTTATCTGTACTTTTGTTCTTCTGTCTTAAAAACACCCTTTCAACGCTTCCTGTAGTTTTGCTCCATTAGCAATAAATTTTGCGTCTGTGTCCAGACCTTTTGTTTCCACTTTCATACATTTGGTCAGACTTAAATCCAGGCCTGCTTTCTGCACATAGAACAAAGCGTCCTTAGCACATCGGTAAGCCCGTTCATAATCATTATCTTTAGCAAGTTTCTTAGCAAGCCAATAATTCAGGCGTGCCTGCTGCAAATAATCCGATTCCGGGATAGGCACCGGATAAATAAGTTGTTCTACGATTTCTCCAATGTCATCGCGCTGTGCTTTCGTGAGATTGCAAATATCTTTACCGTAGTTCGGATATTCTTTTAACTTCTGGAATAATTCTTTTCTCTTACTTTCGTCGAGTGGCATATTGATATGAATATAGTTTGCATCAGTCCCCAATGGTGCAGGGTTACTATAAAAAGAGAGCGTGGGAACTACCTACTTACGTATCTTATAGGTGTCCACTACGACCCTCCACAAACGCAAGTGATAGCCCCACGCTCAATCGGATATATAACATAGTCATATATACAATGTTGCGTGAGACCCGTCACTTATCGCTTCTTGTGTAAGTTAGTGGACTTTATAAGATTCGCAATAAATAACCGTTCTCAATAAAAATACATAATAGCTCCTTCCTACGCTTGGAAGGACACCGGTGCAAATGTAGAAATAAATATTGATACGACAAACAGGTGAAGCTTAAAAGTGGTTTTGATGAAATTAGCGTACTTAGGTGATGCGAACTCTGGATAATAAAGGATGTAAATACCTAATGCCCGCTCATTTAGAGGGAATTGCCTGTGCTCAGCGGGGGAAATGCGTGGTTAAAATGTGGAGAAAGCGGGTGGAAGATTGGCTGTAAGAGGGGTATTTTTCTTCTGTTTATGCATGTTGAATTTCGTCCTTCGGTTGGGGGCTGTACGGCACGCGAAGGAAAACCGGCGGGTTCGCCTGCGAGGGCCGTACAGCCCACGGTCGAGGGACGAAGACATGTAAGGTGTTTTCGGGTATTTTTGACGCTTCTTTAGGGAATTATGTACGCACTTTAGGGAGAAAAAGTACAGGTATTCCGGGGCTTGAGGACGTGGTTTTCTTCTTATAGGTGCTGCGGTTTGGAGCGGAAAGGCAAGACTTTTGGAGGGGAAAGGGCGAAATGATGCCATTTTTGGTGTTAATAAAGGTTATTTGGAGGGGATGGGGGAGAGGAGGAAGGGAGTTGGGATAAGTGTTTATTCAGAGGGAGTTAGGGATGAAAAGAAGGGGAAATGGGGCAATAAAAATAGTGACGGTTTGGGAAAACCGTCACTATCCGTCACTCTATCCATCACGGAGTAAGAGTTTCATTATCATAAAGTTATGTCGAAAAGTGACGGATGACGGTTTTTTGTTGAAAAACTCTCCAGTGTTTATCCGTCACATTCCGATTATTTTTCGACTGTTACGAAGCGCTCTCCTTCGTAAAGACTGCGGTAGCGGATGTTCAAACCTTTCTTATCTTTCAGAAGGTCGGAAATCTGGCGGAGCTTGAAGGAAACAATGCCGTTGCCCAATTCCCGGGGGGAGTCGTCGTAGGCGTTGTGACGGAACTCTAAGGTGAGGTAGTCTTCGCGGTCGTTTTTCCCGTCGGAAGCTTCGTTCACCACTAAGTTCAGCATGTGCTTCTTGTCGGTGGAATTGCTGTGGTAGAGCTGGTACTGGATGTTGATGTAGTCGCCCGTGAACCATACGTTGGTCACGTTGATGCGGTCGTCACCGATGCTGTCGGCTTTTTCGGCCGGCATGTGGTAGATGTCCTTGGTGAGGATGTTTTCGATGTGCATCACCCGGGCGTTGTAATCGTAGCCGGTCACGGGTTCGTCCAGCAGGTAGAAGGATATGAATGCACGCTGACCGTCTGTCAACGTATAGTCGTGGATGTTGGTAGTGTCGCCGGGATACATTTTCTTTCCCTCATCCAAATCGAAAAAGTAATCCTTGCCGTCGATGATGCGGACGGTGCCGATGGAGAGCGCAGGGTAATCGTTCTTGTCCCAGTCGTCCAGACAGGAGTGAAACAGGGGCATGGCAATCATCATCAGCACAATGGCATAAAGGGTTGTTCTTAATTTTTTCATCAGAATAGGTTTTGTATGTTAATTAAAAAATGTTTTGCACGTAGGGTTTACATCGGGAAAATGCGAAAGCCCGCGAAATACTGCATAAGAGTTTGTTAAAGAAACCAAAGAAAGATTTTCTTGTCTGCCGGATGCAGTATTTTTGTGCCCGTTGCATTTAAAGAATAAACACGTGTTAAAAGAAGGAATGGAAGAACAGGAACTGGCAGAACGGTGCAGACAAGGCGATAATCTTGCCCGCAAGAAACTGTATGAGCAGTTTGCGGGACGCATGTTCGGCGTGTGCCTCCGGTATGCCGGCGACCGTGAAACGGCTCAGGACCTGATGCATGACGGGTTTCTGAAGCTTTTCGATTCTTTCGACAAGTTCACCTGGAGGGGAGAAGGCTCTCTGAAAGCCTGGATGGATCGCGTGATGGTGAATACGGTGTTGCAGTATTTCCGGAAGAACGACGTGATGAATCAGCCGGTGGCGCTGGACGAGGTGCCCGAACTGTATGAAGAGCCTGACCCGTCTTCGGTGGATGCCATTCCTGAAAAGGTGCTGATGCAGTTTGTCAGCGAACTTCCCGCCGGTTACCGCACGGTGTTCAACCTGTATATTTTTGAAGATAAGTCTCACAAAGAAATAGCCCGCTTGCTGGGCATCAATGAAAAATCATCGGCTTCGCAGTTGGCGCGTGCCAAAGCCGTATTGGCTACGAAAGTGAGGGAGTGGATGAAGAAGAATGGATAAACGTGGAAAGTATGGAAGATGAATTGTGGATGCGAAAGATAAAGGAGCGGCTGGAAGATTATTCCGAACCGCTGCCCGCTGCCGGATGGGAGCGGTTGGAGAAGGAACTGTCCAGTCCGAAGCGGCCTGTGGCGGGGAAACGGCGCATGATGCTGATTCGCCGGTGGTCGGTGGCTGCTGCGGCGGCGTTGCTGGTGGCGGTGTCATCGGTCAGCGTGTGGATGTTGCAGAGCACGGTGGGCGAGGAGATGCGGAATACGGCTGCGCCGGCTTTGGCTGCGGCTCCGGATGAGTTGCCGCTTCCGCAGGTGCCTGCCGCTGTTCAGCAGGAGGTGGTGGCGGCTGATTACGAAGCGCGGAGTGGTTCGCCGCGACAGAATCCGTCGCATCGCTCTTTGTTGGCGCAGCAGATACGGGTGGTGAAGGAGGCTGAAAAGGTACTGACGCAGGAGGCGGAGACGGCAGAGGCTGTGGGAGCGGCGCAGAACCTTAGTCAAGAGAAAGAAGAAACGGCGGTGCGGGAAGAAGAAACGGTTGCCGACCGGAAGGAGAATGACGAGGTGCGCACAAGGCGCAGCCGTCCGTCCGGCAGGGATAAGTTGCATTTGCCGGTGGCGAAGAAAGAGAACGCGCGCTCGCGCGGATGGTCGGTGGGATTGTCGGTGGGCAATACGGGAGGTGTGCTGTCGGGGAACAATCCGGAAGGGGACCCACTATATATGGACAGTCCGATGTTTGGCAGTGGTCCGGTAGGTGATAAAATCGACCTTACGGAAGTGTCAAACGGTATACTGAATGTGCCGGAAGGTCAGGAACTGGTCTTTAAGGACGGTATGCCTTATCTGCGGAGTAATGGAAAACGGATTGAGGATATCAAACATAAGCAGCCGTTGTCGTTTGGCATTTCGGTGCGGAAGGGGCTTGCCAAAGGGTTCTCGGTGGAGACGGGGCTGACTTATACGTACCTGGCTTCGGACGTGAAGTTTGAGAGGAATTATGAGAAGGTGAGTCAGAAGCTGCATTACATAGGCATTCCCTTGCGTGCCAACTGGAACTTTGTGGATAAGAAGGCTTTCGTCATGTATGTTTCGGCAGGCGGTGCGGTGGAGAAGTGTGTGTATGGCAAGATAGGCAGTGAGGAGGAGACGGTGAAGCCGCTTCAGTTCTCGGTGATGGGAGCGGTGGGCGCACAATATAATCTGAGCGGCCGGGTGGGGCTGTATGTGGAACCGGGGGTGTCTTATTTCTTCGACGACGGTTCGGAAGTGCAGACTATCCGAAAGGAAAATCCGTGTAACTTTACGTTGCAGGCGGGTATCAGGTTGACTTACTAAAAGGAGGAAACCCGGAGATAAGTTTTAGGCGCGGATTACGCGAATTACGCGGATAAGTTTAAAGAAAATCCGTGAAATCCGCGAAATCCGCGCCTAAAAGAATCAGCAGCACGGGAGGCTTCTGTACAATCAGTTAATGACAACCTTCTGTTCCGGTACGCGGAAACTTGCCGAGAATAATTCTTCCGCCCGTTTCAGTTGTTCGGGCGTGTTCTCTTTTACTTCTTTCAGTTTGTATTCCCAGCCCATCGCGTCGTATTTGTGTACGCCGAGTCGGTGGTAGGGGAGGATTTCTATCCTTTGCAGTTGGCGGTAATCGTGGAAGTGCCGCCCCAGTTCCCGGATATCTTCTTCGAAATCGCTGTAACCGGGCACTAATACGTAGCGCAACCAGAAAGGATGTTCGTGCTCCTCCAGCCAGGCGGCGGTGCGCAAGGTCTGTTCGTTGCTGCGTCCAGTCAGGTGGCGGTGGCGTTCGGGATTAAACTCTTTGACGTCCAGCAGTACCAGGTCGGTCAATTCGAATAATTCTTCTACATTCTTGTTCCATAAGCCGCCGTTGGTGTCCAGACAGGTATGGATGCCGTTGGCTTTTAAATCGCGGAACAGGGGTATCAACGCTTCTGCCTGCAAGGTGGGTTCGCCTCCGGAGAAAGTAATGCCTCCCTTCTTTCCGAAGAAGGGTTTCTGGCTGATTGCCATTTGAAGTATCTCTTCCGCCGGCGTGGGATTGCCACCCTCCACGGCAATGGTGTCGGGATTGGCACAATACAGGCAGCGGAAAGGACAGCCTTGAAGGAAAACGACGAGCCGCAAGCCGGGCCCGTCGAATGTCCCCATCGATTCATAGGAATGAACACGGAGGTTGGGTGTGAGGTTCATAAACTCAAATCTTACATGCGTTCGTGGAAACTACGGCTGATAACTTCCAATTGGTGTTCGCGGCTCAGCTTCACGAAGTTTACGGCATAACCGGAAACGCGGATGGTGAGTTGCGGATACTTCTCGGGGTGCTCCATCGCATCTTCCAGCATCTCGCGGTTCAGGACGTTGACGTTGAGGTGATGGGCGCCTTTAGTGAAATAGCCGTCCATCATGGTCACCAGGTTGTCCACACGCTCTTCCGCCGTCGGTCCTAAAGACTTCGGAACGATGGAGAATGTGTTACTGATGCCATCCTGCGAATCGCGGTAACGCAACTTGGCTACCGAACTCAGCGAAGCGATAGCGCCGTTCTTGTCGCGTCCGTGCATCGGATTGGCACCCGGAGCGAAAGCTACCCCTTTGGCGCGTCCGTCGGGGGTGGCACCGGTCTTCTTGCCGTACATCACGTTGGAAGTGATGGTGAGCAGCGAGAGGGTGGGGCGGGCGTTCTTGTAAACGGGCAGTTTCTTCAGTTCTTCGCTGAAGTAGTAAACAAGGTCTACACCCAAGTGGTCCACGCGGTCGTCGTTGTTTCCGAAGCAAGGGAACGTGCCTTCGATATCGAAACCTTCCGTCAGGCCGATGTCGTTGCGGCGGGCGGTAACCTTGGCATACTTGATGGCCGACAGCGAGTCGATGGCGATGGACAATCCGGCAACGCCATAAGCCAGGTTGATGCGCGGGTCGGTATCTACGAAAGCCATTTGGGCTTTTTCGTAATAGTACTTGTCGTGCATGTAGTGGATGATGTTCATGGCTTCGTTGTAGACACGGGCGATTTCCGTCAGCACCTTTTTATAGTTGGCCATCACCTCTTCAAACTTCAGGGTGTCGTTGGTGAGTACGGGTATTCCTTTTACCATCACCGTTCCCGTGTTTTCGCAGCGTCCGCCGTTGATGGCGAGCAGTAACGCCTTGGCAAGGTTGGCACGGGCGCCGAAGAACTGGATTTGCTTGCCGATGGCCTGGTAAGACACGCAGCAGGCGATACCGTAATCGTCGCAATTGCGCACTTCGCGCATCAGGTTATCGTTTTCGTACTGGATGGAACTGGTGTCTACGGATACTTTCGCGCAGAATTCCTTGAAGCCTTCCGGCAACTCGGGACTCCACAGTACGGTCATGTTCGGTTCGGGAGAAGGGCCGAGGTTGTACAAGGTCTGCAAGAAGCGGAAAGAAGTCTTGGTCACCTTGACGCGTCCGTCGTTGAAGCGGCCGCCAATGGCTTCAGTCACCCACGTCGGGTCGCCGGCGAAGATGTCGTTGTACGACTGCATACGCAGGTGGCGTACCATCCGCAGCTTGATGACAAACTGGTCTATCAGCTCCTGTGCGAAGGTTTCGTCGATTTTGCCGTGAGCCAAATCGTATTCGATGAATATGTCGAGGAAAGACGAAACGTTGCCCAGCGACATGGCGGCGCCATCCTGCTCTTTCACGGCGGCAAGGTAAGCCATGTAGACCCACTGTACCGCTTCGCGGGCGGAAGTGGCGGGGCGGCTGAGGTCGAGACCGTAATATTCGCCCATAATCTTGATTTCTTTCAGGGCTTTTATCTGTTCGGCGACTTCTTCACGCAGGCGGATGCGGGCGTCGGTCATCGGGCCGGTCAGGTTGTGCAAATCTTCCTTTTTGGCTTCAATCAGGCGGTCGATGCCGTATAATGCCAGGCGGCGGTAGTCACCGATGATGCGTCCGCGGGCGTAATTGTCGGGAAGTCCGGTGAGGAATCCCAGCGAACGGAAAGAGCGGATTTCTTCGGTATATACGTCGAACACGCCGTCGTTATGCGTTTTGCGGTAATGAGTGAAGATGTCTTTCACCCGGTCGTCCACTTCCACGCCGTTTTCGCGGCACGCTTTCATCACGACGTTGATGCCGCCGAAAGGCTTGATGGCGCGTTTCAGCAGTTCATCCGTCTGGAGTCCGACAATCAGTTCGTTCTCCTTATCTATATAGCCGGCTTGATGCGAGGTGATGGTGGACACGGTAGTATGGTCCAACGCCCGTACGCCGTTGTTGCCCCTTTCTTCTTCCAAAGCTTTCAGGCAGATATCCCATATACGTTTGGTACGTTCGGTAGGTCCTTGCAGGAAGGAAGCGTCGCCGGTGTAGGGGGCGATGTTTTTACTTACGAAATCACTGACATTGATTTCTTTGCTCCAAAGTCCGTCAATGAAGGTTTTGTTTAATTCCATAATATTCATTTTTTGAAAAGGGGTTAGTATAGTTATCCTTTAGAGCGTGCAAAATTACGGAAATATTTCCGTAATTACAGCATTCCATTCGCTGTTTTTATGTTGGACAGCATAAAAATAACTATTATTAGGTATCTCCCCTTTCCCTCCCGAAGTATTTTTATTAAAATTATTTGGAGATTTGAAAATGATTCGTACCTTTGCACCGCTTTAAACGAAAAGCCTTCCTGCAAAGGTTGTTTTTGGAGAGGTGGCAGAGTGGTCGATTGCGGCGGTCTTGAAAACCGTTGTGCTGCGAGGCACCCGGGGTTCGAATCCCTGTCTCTCCGCAATAAACATTGAAAATCAATAGTTTACAAGAATTGCACCCAGCTTTACACCCGATAATGTGAAGTTGGGTGTTTTTGATAAAAATTAATGTTTATATATTAAACTGTTAAAGTTTTGAATATCTAATTGTTACTGGTGAATTTAGTGAATTCTTCGGGTTTATGAAGATAGTAATCCATAATAGCGCAAACTAATTTGTGAAAAGATGTTTTTCTAAGTTCAGTAGATCCTAAATCTGTTCTGTTACATGCCAAACCTCCAATATAATCATCATCATATATTTCAAAATAAGAATACCCTATCGAATTAGAATCATTTTTTGATTGGTAAAAGGTTAATTTTATTTGTAGCAGTTCATTTATTTTCTGTATTAATGCCATATTTGGTCTAAAATCCGAAAGTAAAGGAAATGTAAAAGATAATTCTTTCCACTCTTTGTCATCTCGTCCAACTCTAGTTATGCCATCTTGAAAATGCGTTGCATCCATATTTGAAAAGAAACTGAAAATTTGAATTAACTCTTTACTTGGAATTAATTTTTCAACAAAATTGATTTTGGAAGTTAATGAAAGGCCTTCTATTGGTACTGCTATCAGATACTCTTGTTTTGCAAGATTATCATTATAGTTTTTTATAATGCCTAAATAGAGCAGGCAAGAAATGTATTCTTTTAAAGAACCATATGTTCTTTGTTGGGAAATATATGGGAGTTCTGAATATATTGTTTTGGTCTGTATGTCATATTTTAGATTAATATTTAGGATGGAATTTATTAGATTTGCTATATAGAAATTTATATATTCTCCCATTCTAGCTCCAAATCTGATAATTTTATTGCCATTTATATTTTTTATTTCCATGCTGTATATAATATTCAGTGCATCGGATTTGTTAAAACGATGAACATTAGAGGTATAATTGTTTCTTTGTGGCAATGTTTTTTCAATGTAGTTGAAATTACCAGATTTATAATGTAAAGGTGTGAAATGAAAACAACATCCAAACAAGTGCAAAGAAAACGGCTTTATTACAGTGGTTTATAAGGGTGTTGTTATTTGCAGTTGTTTTCATTGTTTGCAGTTGTTTGGTTCTTTTTTGGTGCATTTTTGTTTCTTGTTTGTTCCTCGTTTTGGATTATTATTCGTACCTTTGTGGCAGAAGAAACAAAGAGCGATTTTCTATGGCACGAATAAGACAACCTAAAAAAGTGAAGGAGCCTGTGCGTCTCCGAATGAAGGATCTGAGCGACGGTAGCAAGAGCCTGTATCTGGACATATACCGCAACGGCAAGCGGACCTATGAGTATCTGAAGATGTATCTCATCCCGGAGACCGATGACAATGCCCGCAAGCGGAACAAGACGACCATGAATGCGGCCAATGCCATCAAGTCGAAACGCATCATCGAGATGACCAACGGAGAGGCGGGCATCGAGAACGAAAAGGAGAAAGTCTTTCTGCTGGACTGGATGCAAACCTACAAGGAGAATCAGGAAAAGAGGGGAAAGAAAGACGAGAACCAGATCAAGGTGGCTATCCGCATCATCGAGGACTATGCGGGGAAAAGGGTTACGCTTGACCAGATAGACAAGGCGTTCTGCCAGGGCTATATCGACTATCTGATGATGGAATACCGTCCGAGAGGCAAGCGCGTGTCGAACTTCACGCTCAAGAACTATTACCGTGTGCTGAACAGCGCCTTGAACTCGGCTGTCCGTGCGGAACTCATGAGATCGAATCCCTTTGACAAAATAGACAAGTCGGACAAAATCCGGCTGCCGGAAAGCAAACGCTCCTACATGACCATCGAGGAGGTGAAGGCACTCATCGCAACGCCTATGAAATATGAGGAGATAAAGTGTGCCTATCTGTTCTCCTGCTTCTGCGGCCTGCGCATCAGCGATGTCAAGAGGCTGCAATGGAAAGATGTCTTTATCGACAAGGGGCAGTACCGTCTGGCGGTATCCATGAAGAAGACCAAGGAACCGATTTACCTGCCGCTTTCGTCCGAAGCCCTGAAGTGGATGCCGGAACGTGGGGACAAGACTCCGGACGACACTGTGTTCGACTTGCCGAGCGGCAACGAAATCAACCGACTGCTGAAACCGTGGGCGAAGGCGGCAGGCATCAGCAAGCGTTTCTCATTCCACACCAGCCGGCACACATTCGCCACGATGATGCTGACCCTCGGCGCGGACCTCTACACGACCTCGAAGCTGCTCGGCCATGCCGACGTGAAGATGACCCAGGTGTATGCCAAGATCATCAACAAGAAGAAAGACGAGGCTGTCAATCTTGTAAACGGCCTGTTCGACTGACGGCCGCACCATCATCATGTCAAATTTACGGGCATATTTACAGGAAGTGGCTTCATTTATATGTAAATTTGAAGCAATGCTATGTAACGATATTTTTAACCAATTAAAAAGTAATTCGACATGAACAGACCAGACAAAGGCCTTCTCTCTTTTTGGAGGGAGGCAGCACTGCCGTCATTTTGCGGCAGCACAGGATGTGGCGGAAGAACTTTTCGCACTGCTCGCTGAAGCGAGGGAAATCTATCTGCATGACGTCGTGGCAGGCGGCAAACGGTATGGCCGCTTTGTGGATGACTTCATCAACAGCCACCGGTACATAGACTGCGACAGCGCGGTCTGCCGGAACTGCCACGCAATGAACCTTCACATCGCCAGGGTCCTTCTTACCGACCTGGCCGAACGCACCCGCCTTTCGTTCGCGGCGGACACCTTTTCGTTCGGGGACTGCATGGAGCTAAAAACGGTGTATGACATTTCAGATCCGGGGGCTCCCGCCGGCCGGGACGGAACCGGCCTTGTCCCGGACGCCCCGCCCATTTCTTTCGACTGCAATTTTACCGAGAAACAGATGACAGGTATCGTGGCTTGCGCAAATACCTATCATCTGTTTTGTGTTTCTGCGGTGAGCATGGAGGACATGGAGGCCCTCTTTGCCTGCAGGGAGGGTTTCCGTATCCGGGTGAACAACATCCGGCATGTGGCCGTGCTTTTCGACGCGCTGCTCGAAGGGTCGTACATACAGGCGCACTGGCAGTCCGTCCTCGAAAGAGGGAAATTCCTGGTTTCCAAGGACGGCAAACGCTTCGTGACCGCCTCAAGCCTCTCGACGGCCCTGTCCGCCGCAAGAAGCTGTATGACATCCACGACTATGGCCATAAGAAAAGCCGTCAGCCAGCTCCGTGAATGAAACCAACTGAAAGAACGGCAAACATGTGAAAGATAAAAGGCTGACCGTAGCAATGATATGGAGCCGGTATCACTGCCGGTTCCCTGCCATTGCCGTCCGCATCGCATAACTTTGTCCTCCGTCAGCGCAACGCCCGACGGAGGCTTGCCTTTCATTGTAAAATCAAATCATACACATAATGCAGAACAGAACAACATTCATGGAACGGCTGAGCGAAAGGCTCAGCGCGGTAGAATCGGTACTGAAGAAGCTGGAACCGGTCGAAAGCCTGCTGCAAAGGCTGGAAATGCTGGAGGACTCTTTCTACTCAACTAAAAAAGTGTTCACATTCCAGGAGGCGTGCGTGTACATCGGCGTGTCGGAAAGCATGCTGTACAAGCTCACCGCAAACAAGGAGATACCCCACTACAAGCCGAGGGGCAAGATGGTCTATTTCGCCAAGGAGGAGCTGGACGCATGGCTCCTGCAGAACTGCGAGCCCGCCATAGACGACGCGACCCGGCAGGCCGCCGAATCCGCAACCGTTGAACCGTTCTTTAACCAGAGACGAAATGGAAAGCGAAAGAAGGACTAACATCATCGGGGCGGAGCTTGACGACAGCCGCCTTTCGGACATCCTGTCCGCCTCGCAGATAAAGGTGACGGACAGCTACGAGACCCCGCCGCAGATTATCTGGATAGACAACTCCACCATCGCCACGCTCGGCAACTTCAGCGCATCGACCGGCAAGGCGAAGTCGAAGAAGACCTTCAACGTGTCGGCCATCGTCGCCGCTTCCCTGGCAGGCAAGCAGGTGCTGAACTACCGGGCGCATTTGCCGGAAGGGAAGCAGCGTATCCTGTATGTGGACACGGAACAGAGCCGTTTCCACTGCCACAACGTGCTGGAACGCATCCTCAAGCTGGCGGGACTGCCGGACACGACGGACAACGACAGGCTCGACTTCATCTGCCTGCGCGAATATTCCCCCGCCATCCGCATCGAGGTGATCGACTATGCGCTGCGGCGCGGCAAGGGCTACGGGCTGGTGGTCATAGACGGCATCCGCGACCTGATGCTCGACATCAACAGCACCAGCGAATCCGTGGAGGTCATCAACAAGATGATGGAGTGGTCGTCGAAATACAACCTGCACATCCACTGCGTGCTGCACCTGAACAAAGGGGACAACAACGTGCGCGGGCATATCGGAACGGAGATGAGCAACAAGGCGGAAACGGTGCTGGTCATCAGCAAGGACAGCGAGAATCCCGGCGTCAGCGAAGTGCACGCCCTCCATATCAGGGAAAAGGAGTTCAGGCCGTTCGCCTTCACGATAGACGAAGCCGGGCTGCCCGTCATTGCGGAAGGCCATTCCGCATGTGAGCATCCCAAGCCGAGGCAGCGGACAAGCTTCACGGACCTGAGCATCGAGCAGCACCGGGAAGCCCTCGCCGCCGCTTTCGGCGACAAGCCCATCAAGGGGTTCGAGAACATGCTCCAGGCACTCATGGCCTCCTACGAGGCGATCGGCTTCAAGCGCGGGCGGAACGTGATGGTCAAGCTGCTGCTTTACCTGACCGACAACCTGAAGCTGATACGCAAGCGGGACAAGCTGTTCTACTACGACATGTCGCCCGCCGAGGCCATGCTTTTCGACGAGGAATGACGGCGGGCGCGGGCATATATATAATCCAGTTTAATTTAGTACAGATATATATAGGGAAACAAACTAAACTAAACTTGTTTCGTGAAAACAAATGAAAGAAAAAACGGCATGAACATATCGGAAGCAAAACAGATACGCATCGTGGATTTCCTGGCGCAGCTCGGACACCGTGCGCAATACGTGAAATCGGGACAATACTGGTACCTCTCGCCGTTCCGTCGGGAGGAAACGCCGTCGTTCAAGGTGAACGACCGGCTCAATGAATGGTACGACTTCGGGGCGGCCACCGGCGGCGACCTCGTGGAACTGGGGAAGCACCTGTACGGGACGGACAGCGTGAGCGAGGTGCTGGCACATATTGAAAGGCACGCCGGCATCAACACCCTGCCGAGGGTGCGGCTCCCGGCGGCGGTGCTCCGGCCGGTGGAAGCGGAAATGAAGGACGTGAGGCTGGTGCCGCTGCGTCACCATGCGCTGCTGTCGTACCTCCGTTCCCGGATGATCGACGCCGACATCGGAAGGATGTTCTGCAAGGAGATACATTACGAGCTGCGCAGGCGGCATTATTTCGGACTGGCGTTCGGCAACCTGTCCGGCGGCTACGAGGTGCGCAACCCCTATTACAAAGGCTGCCTGAAGAACAAGGACATATCGCTGATAAGGCACTCGCACGGCGAGACGCAGAGCCATGTATGCGTCTTTGAAGGCTTCATGGACTTCCTCTCCTATATGACCTTGCGGCAGGCCGGAGACAGGACGGTATGCCTCGATGCCCCCAGCGACCATCTTGTGATGAACTCCGTGGCCAACCTTAAAAAAGCATTGGGACACCTGCGGGAGTATTCCTTCATCCATTGCTACCTCGACAACGACCTTGCCGGGCGGAAGACGGTGGAGACCGTCGCCTCGCTGTTTGCCGGGAAGGTCAACAACGAAGCCTACAGGTACGACGGCTACAAGGACCTGAACGACTACCTGAGAGGCAAAAGGCTCTGACGCGGCCGGCGTGCCGGAACACAAGGAAGCCCTCCATCCGGAGGGCTTCTTTTTTTGTCCGCAAGCGACCCTGTTCAGGCATAAAACAGCCGTCAGAATATGATTTTAGAGTATGATTTTGAGAAATAGCATAAATCTTATTAAGAAAATGAAGATTTGTATATCAATTATTTCCTAATATAATTCTGTTGGTTTTTCTTTGCAAACCAAATTCAGAATACAAAATAATACTATTACGATAGAGTATGAAATCATATTGGATATTTGCAATCGTACTGACGGTAGCCTACATCATCTACTATGCGGTGAACATCGCCAGAGACCTGTACGGAAAGAAAAGCCGTGGCGGGACGGAAGAGGAAGTCTTTGAACTCGATCCCGACGACGGCCAGGAGAGCGTGACGGTGACGGAAAGCGAGACCGGCTTCAATGTCGGGACGGAGAAGTACGAGACCGCCTTTGAGGGCAGCGGCGCTTCCGTGCAGGACGGCCCGGCGGAGGCGGACACGGAATCGGCCGAAGAACGGTTCGCCCGGATAAAGGCCGAAGCCGAGGCGAAGATGGAGGACAGCACCCCTTACCTGTCCGACGGATTCACGCCGGACGATATGTACAAGGCGATGATTTGCGGCGGCCGTCTGGAGAACCGTCCCGCAATGGACTGGAAACCGGTGGACAAAATTTAGCGATGAAAGAAACGAAGAAGATATTATGCGCCCTGTCCATGCTTGCAGTACCCTGCTGCGTCTTCGCCAAGAGCGGAGCCGTGAACTACTCCTGGGGAGCGGACGCGCTTGCCACCATGCACGACTTTGTGGTGACGATGATGCTGTATGTGCAGTACATCTGCTTTACCGTCGCCTCGGTGGTGGCCGTCATATCCGCGCTCCAGATCTATATCAAATGGAATACGGGAGACGACAGCATCGTGAAATACATCGTGATGCTGGTCGGTGCGTGCCTGTTCTTCATCGGAGCCACCCTGGTATTCCCGGCCTTCTTCGGCTACCGCATCTGAAAACGGATTTGAGATTCAACGATATAATCACTAAAAGCAATGAGAATGAAGAAGTTAAAGAAAGCAATGCAAAGAATCGTAGGCGCGGTGTTGTACAAGGTTGCGATGCTCGCCCTCCTGCTGGTGTCGGGGCCTGCCGCACTGATGGCGCAGAACACCGCAGGCGACTACACGGCAGGTACCAACGCCCTGACCACCGTGGCGGAGGAAATCGCCAAGTATGTGCCCATCATGGTGAAGCTGTGCTATGCCATCGCCGGAGTCGTGGCGATAGTGGGCGCCATCAGCGTCTATATCGCGATGAACAACGAGGAGCAGGACGTCAAGAATATCTTAGTCCTCCAAAATTGGTTGGAAAGGATAAGAAAGGAAGTGACAAATAAAGTGCTTAGTATCAAGCGAATAAGCGATTTTTTGATTTTTCCGATTCTTGCTCAACCGACTCTTAAAAAGATATAATAAAATGATTTTTGTTTCTGATTTGTTTCTCATATATGGCTTGATTTTCATATCTTTGCACATGCTTTCAAAGGCATAATCACGATGCAGAAACGATATATCAGCATCCGAAAAGCCCAACCCTCGCAGACCCTCTGCAAAATTCATTTTCCCTTCTTTCGGGAGTAAATTACCAAAATAAAATATAAACAAGCATGGCAAGACCAAAGAAACAAGTCAAACTGAAGGAGCCGATTAAGATTCGTCTCAAACCTCTCGCAGATGGCAACAAGAGTATCTATCTTGACATCTACTGGAAGGGAGTCAGAAAGTATGAGTATCTGAAACTCTATATCATTCCTGAGGTCAATCCACTCTGCAAGGAGCAGAACAAGGAAACGATGGCACTCGCAGAACGTATCAAGGCAGAGCGCATCAAGGCTCTCCATGGTCACGGAGTGCAAGACTGGGAAACCGTCAAGCAGGGTTCACAACTCTTGACAGGATGGATCAAGAAGTATTGTGAAGGTGGAGTCAGCACCAAGAAGTCAACCCTCCATTGTCGTGTTGAAATGCTTCACACCGTGGAGAAATATCTTGAAGAGTCCAATCAGACCTTCATCACCCTTGAAGAGGTCAATGCTGATTTCTGCCGTGGGTATGTGAAGTTCCTTCGCACCTTCCCAAACTCACACTGCAAGTACATTGAGCCAAGACCTATCAGCCAGAACACGGCAAGCCGTTACCTCGGCATGTTCTCGACTACTCTCAACAATGCTGTCCGTCAAGGTATTATCCGAAACAATCCAATGAAGGAACTGGATGCCAAGGAGCGCATTCAGCCAAAGGATGGCAAGAAGGAATACCTTACCATTGAGGAACTTAAAGCCCTCATGGCAACCGACAGTTACCGCCCAGAGGTCAAGCAAGCCTTCATCTTTGCTTGTTTCACTGGATTGCGACTCAGTGATATGTACAAACTTGCACCGATTCACATTTTCAAGACTCCTGACGGCAAGGGCGAGTATATTGACATGGAAATGCAGAAGACGGAGAAGCCTGTCATCATCCCACTCTCTGAAGAGGCAAAGCGTTGGTTACCAAAACCAAAGGGAATAACAACTCCCTTCTTTGATATACCAACTACTCAGACCGTCATAGGCAGAGCCCTTCGCAAATGGGCAGAGGCAGCAGGTGTAGAGAAGCACATCAGTTTCCACTGTTCACGTCACACCTTCGGCACAATGATGCTGACACTTGGCGCAGACCTGTTCACCACAAGCAAGTTGATGGGTCACACCAACATTCAGACCACTGAAATCTATGCGAAAATCGTAGATAAGAAGAAGGAGGAAGCCATCAACCTCATTGATGGAATGTTCAAGTAAAGGATGTACTTTGAAAGTACCCCCCTTCAAAGAGTTAAGGGAGGTGACTTGAAATCACCCCCTTTGATAAACCAGGGTGGTGTTTCACCCCAGTGGTATAACCAATTATAACAATCATTGATATGACCATCACACTTCGACAAAAAGACCTTGAAAACGACAACAAGAGCCTGTATCTTGACATCTATGAGAATGGCAAGCGCAAGTTTGAGTTCCTTTCCCTCTACCTAATCCCTGAGATTAACCAAGAGACAAAGGAACGCAACGAGGCTACCTTGAAACGTGCGCAGGAGATTCGTGCCGAGCGCGTCCTTCATCCCGAGACCATTCCCGAGAAAGGTCACTTGATGGTTGTACCCGACATTCCCAACGATGACTCACCCGAAGTCATTGACTGGATCCAGACTTACATGGAGTGGATGGACGGCAATCCCGAATATTCCAAGAGGACTGTCGAGCAGACTCAATACCTTCAAGAACGCATGAAGGAGTTTCTGAAAGCCAAACGCAGACCGCACATCACTCTGATGAAGTTCGATAAGACATGGTTCAAGGCATTCTTTCTTTGGCTGAAGAATGACTATGTACCTCAGAAGTATGTGAGAGTCAAGGCAAAGCCGTTGAGTAATGCCAGTTTGCGGAACATGCAGCAACGCATTGTCGCAGTATTCAACAAGGCAGTCAAGACTGGCAAGTTGAAGGCAAACCCCTTCTATCAGTTGGAGAAGGAAGACACAATCTCCAAGCCAAAGTCTGGTCACAAGCTGTACCTTACACCCGATGAACTCAAACTCTTCATGGCATCCGAAGAGACTAACGGAGTCAGGGAAACCCAGTTGGCATTTGGCTTCGCTTGCCTTACAGGACTACGCATCAGCGACATAAGGGCTTTGCGATGGTCAAACATCATGAGGAACGAGGTAACGAACACACTTGTAATCGTCCAGAAGAAGACCAAGGAACTCAATGCCGTCCCAATCTGCTCAACCGCAGAAGCATGGATGCCACCCAAGAAGGATGACAAGGTTTTCCACCTTCCTGCCCATGCCAATGTGGATGCAGCTCTCAAACGAATAGCCAAGAAGGTAGGTATCACGAAGACAATCTCCTTCCATACCTCCCGACATACCTTTGGCACATTGATCCAAGCGGCTACTGGTGACATCGAGACCACCAAGAAACTCATGGGTCACAAGTCGCTCAAATCAACCGCAGTCTATGCAGACGTGCTGACTGAGGAAAAGGTCAAGGCTATCTCCAATACCAAGACGGTATTCAGGAGTCGCAAGCCACACACCGAGAACAAGAAGATTCCACGAACCAAGCGAACGGCAGCGACCAACACGCACCCTCGCAAGGTCATAGATATACAGGATAACGAATAACGGCTAACGAGCCGATTCAGGATAACAACCAGTTTCATTTCATCAAAAGCAGTGCCCTGATTCAAGGTAGTGGTTTCCGCTACCCTTAGGGGCTTGCTATCTCAAAACCAAGCATTCAGGATAACGTAAACAACTAAATATCAAGATTATGAATAAGACTATTGACAACGAGACTCTTCTTTTGAAGGTAGAGTCATTTGAGCATCGCATCGAGGTTCTGGAGAACACTCTCAGCGCAGCCAAGGAGGTATTGACACTTGAAGAAGCAGCCCTTTTCATGGGTATATCAAAGAGCAGTCTCTACAAGATGACCCATCGTCATGAGCTTCCTTTCTTCCGTCCAAACGGCAAACTCATCTACTTTGAGAAGGCTGAACTTCTGAAGTGGATGCGTCAGAACCGCAGCATGTCTGAGGCTGAGACCAAGGAGGCAGCAGCCCAGAAGCTGAATGAACTTGCCAACCACTAATCAATGAGTATTATGAATCAGGATTTCAATCAACAGCAGTACAACGACAAACTGGCTCAGGTAGCCAGCCTTGCCGTTACCTATGCCAAGGATGGCACAGGCTATCACAGTATGAAGGATGCCTTCAATGAACTGTGCGAGATTTCACATGCCAACAAGGGCATTGACCAAGAAAACACTATCGGCAGACGAACCCTGCTTGTGCAGAGTGTCTGCATCAAGGCTATCCATGCGCTCACTCCATACCAGAACGAGCGACTTGAACAGCAGCTGAAGGACATTGCTTCGGACTATCCCGAGCATCGTCACCTGCATTTCCGCAGATAGTTTCTTCTTTCCCTTTTGTCATATCATAGACATATCAATGAGAGTTACCGCTTACATACGTCAGAAAGATACATCGAAGAACGACCTTGACAGCCGTGCTTCGGTGTACTTCCGTGTCCGTGACAAAGGGCTTGATGTCAAGTGCGCAAGCGAACTTCAGATCAATCCCAATCACTGGAGCCAAGAACGACAGGGCTACAAGAGCCGTGTCAATCTTGTGGATGACGATACCAGAAACCTCTTTGACTCACAGGTCAAGGAGATTACAGGTATCATAACCAGGGAATACTATATCGGAGCAAACTCCGACTGGCTAAGACGACTGATATTTGCCTATCACCACCCCAATGCCTATTGCATGGGCAGTGGCATGGCGGTAAGCAAATCCTTTGTCATCTGGGCAGAGAGGTACCTTCAGAACAAGCATTTCGGCAAGCATCAGGAGTGCAACACCCGATGCCTGATTGACAAGGTTACTCGTTTTGAGGATGAACACAAACACCCGATGAACATTGACAGCATGACTGCCGATGATCTTCGTGTGTTTGCGGATTTCCTGTCTTCTGACTATGACATATCTATGAATACCATCGTCACTAACATGACCTTGATGCGTACCGTCTGCAACTGGGTACGAAAGCAGGGAGTCACAAACAATGACCCCTTCTTTGGCTATGACATGCCCAAGGCACTCTATGGCACTCCATATTTCCTGACCATTCAGGAGCGTGACCAAGTTCTGGATGCAGACCTAACGGATGATGCAGAACTTGCTGAGTATCGTGATATGTTCGTGTTTCAGTGTATGGTCGGATGCCGTCATAGTGATCTTGTGACCTTCACCCCCAAGAACATTATTGACGGTGTTCTGGAATATATCCCCATCAAGACCAAGGGCAAGTTAGGTGACGTTGTAAGGGTTCCTCTTATCCCCAAGGCTATGGCTATCCTTGATGGCCATGACCATGGTGATGATGAACCAATCTTCCCCAAGCATTATAACTTCAAGTTCAACGATGCTATCCGTAGAATCTTGAAGCGTGCCAAGGTAAATCGTGTTGTCACTGTGATTAACCCTAAGACACGGCTTGAAGAGAAGAAGCCAATCTCAGATGTGGCTACCTCTCATCTTGCACGAAGGACTTTTATCGGTAATCTTTACCGCATGGTCAAAGACCCTGATTTGGTTGCTTCTATGTCTGGTCATGCCAAAGGCAGCGTTGCTTTTGCCCGATACCGAGTCATTGATGATGACATGAAGAAATCCCTGGTTGAACTTATCCAGTGATTCTCTTCTTTTTGATGGCATATTCCTTTTCCCTTTATTCGGTTACATTTCAATAATATCATAGACTATGGACGATAAAAAATTACATCGTTGCTTCACTTTCTCTGAAGAGCAGTTGAAGCATCTTCGAAGCAAGAAGTACAAGATTGACCGTATGGAATGCTTCATGTCGCTTGTGGATCTTGCCGAGCCAGTTCCAAAACTTGTGCAAATCAGCAAGACCAAGCAAGTAGAAATCTTGGCAGGTCAAGTTATGGTTGACAATACCCAACTTGCCAAACTCTGGGACAAAGACCGCAAGACGGTTCCAAAGCTGTTGGATGCTATGGAGGCTGTGGGCATTTTCTCTTCTCAGGAAGTGGAAGATAACCGCATCTACACCCTTCATTGTCTCTCAGGCTGGTATGTTGATGCCAAGTTCGTGTCGAATGCCTTTGCCTTAAAGCGCAATAACGACAGTACGGCAATCATCCATGCGGAAGTTCCTGCCTCCAAGGTCATCATCACTGAGGATCCTGATGACAAGAAGAAGGACAAGGAAGGTTCTGCTTCTGCCGATGACAAATCCAATGACTCTGCCGAGGGCAACAATCCTCAGACAACTGGCAATGTGTCGCACCAATCACCACAATCTAATGATAGTGGCAATGTGGGTAAGTCTGGAGCAGATGGCAACAAGTCACCATCACCTCCTGAAAACAATTCCCCGCAGTCTGCTGACAGCCCTTCTCCCCAAGGTGAAGCCGATGGCAAGCAGAATGAAGGGAAGCAGCATGAGCAGATACCTTCTCAGCAAGGAGGACAGCAGCCACAACAGCCTAACGGCAATCAAAGACCGCCTTTCAACGGCTATCAGAAGCCTAACGGCTACTACAACCAGAACGGCAACAAATAGCCGTCTGAGGACTCAGGAATGCGACCTGCACCGCCAAACCATCCCAAAGGACGTTTACCGATACAGGACAACACGGCAAGCCGAAACGACTTTCTAAGCCCTGACGGGAACTTAGCAGGTAAAAGGACCGATTTTTAAGAGGTACTTTTCGAGAAATCCTTTTGTACTACATTATTTGTGACCAAATTTATGCAGTCCTAAAAGTTTCTCGGGCTACTCGCAGGCTCGCAGACCTATGTCCTTCTTTTTTACTGATTTATATTCATCCCTTTAATCATATTCAAAGATATGGCTAAGAAAAAGAAGATTATCAAGAAGACACCCACAAGGGTGCATTCCTTCCGCTGTACCGATAAGGACTGGAAGGAACTGAAAAAACTCGCTAAGGAATGTGGTATGAGCATAGGCAAGTATCTCGTTGAGACTGGCAAGAAGCATCACCCACGTCAGCGACTCACTCCAGAGGAAAGCAAAGCCCTGAACTCTCTGACTGAGGCACGTACCGACTTGATAAAAGTCCGCAGTAAGTTGCACGATGCTTCACCCGAGGAAAAGCAGAAGATGTTCAGATCTCCAAAGTTCATGAAGTGGTGGATTGAAGCCGTTGAACGACTCATCAAACACTGGTATAGCATTGAAGACAACCTTACTTCTCCTGTACTGACCAAAGTTCAAGAAGACGAATGATTATACTCGCAAGACCAGTAGCCTATGGCGGCAATGCCGCAAGGTACGCAATGGAGAAGGAGGATGCAACCGTGGTCAAGGTGAACCACATGCCTGACTATCTCGATGCCACCGAAATCTGGTATCGGATGAAGCATCACTGCCAGTTGCATCAACAGGACAGGACTGTTGGGCGAAAGTTGGAACGCTTCATGACCACGTTTGTACTCTCCCCATCCAAGGAAGAGTCAGAGAACTATACCTTGGATGACTGGGCAAACCTCGCTGATGAAGGATTGGAAGCTTTGGATTCAGTCGGACTTTTACCCAAAGGCTTTAAGGAGAAGGTCAAGACCAATTTCCGCAATTCTATGAGTGTTGCTGCCTTGCATCGGGATTCCAAGTCTGGAACCCTTCACCTGCATCTTGACTGTTGCCGTGTGGATAATGACGGCAAGACCAACGATGTTCACGATGTTCACATCAGAGCAATAAGGGCTGCGGAAATTATCAACGCAAGGCATGGTTGGGAGCAACCTCAGGAGGTTCGTGAAATGCGCCAACAAGATATAGCGGAGTTTTGCGAATATACCCTTCAGAAGATGGATAGTTTCGACATTGACCGTTACTTTGATATGCTTCGCATGAGAGGCTATGAGGTCAATCCAAGGTATGACACTACTAACTGCAAACTTGTGGGCTACACCATCGGCAAGAATGCCTCAGTGTTCAAGGCTTCTGCCATCGGTCGAAAGTTCATGGTATCACAGCTTGAAGCCACATGGAAGAAGATGCATCCTAAGCCTACTCAGGTCAAGATGCGACCTGCTTCACCTTCCGTTTCACCGGCTCGCCCTGCTCGCCATGTTGCTCAGACAACGAAACCTACCCAGTCCAATTCTAAGCCATTGCCAGTTGCTACCAAGACTGCCTTCAATGTCAATGTTAGCGGTGAAATGAAGAGAATCTATATTCCGAACACGGTCAAGGACATCTTCCTCAATGAGGTTCAGGTTCCTGATTCTGATATGACTGCATCAAGAGAGGACATTTCTCATGTAGGTATGCTTCTCTTCCTTGATATGATTGATGCAGCAACAACCGTGTCCGAATCTTGTGGCGGTGGTGGTTCTGCTCCTTCCTCTGGTTGGGGTAAGGATGATGACGAAGACGAGCGTGAGCGGGCTCGCCGTTGCCTCCAGATGGCTCATGCCATGTGCAAGCCACCGCAGAAAAGACGTTCATTCCACCGTTAGACAAATCCTACATATCAATGAGAAGAACAAAACATGTAGAAGAACTCATCGAAGATGACGAGCAGAAGCCTGACTTCGATGACATGATGAACGAAGTCCAGGAAGAGATTGAAGAGCATGATGCCGAGGATGCTGTTGTCAGTCGTGCGCCTGAACTCAGGCAGTTGAGTGAGAACATTGACAAAGCGACCAACACTTGGATCAATGCAACTCTTCAACTGGAGTCTGCCATCCGTAAGTACAATTCAGCTCAGACTGCTCTTGGCAATGCCGTTGACACTATCAGTGGTAAGGTTGACACCATCAATACCCACATTGACAATGTTCTGAAGGATGCCCCAACCAAGTTGAAGGTTTCAGTCAGAGTCGATGATGTTGACTGGAAGAAGATTCAGGACATGTTCGACAAACAACATGAATGGATGACCACTCAGATGCAGAAGCATATCCGTGAGGTCAATCAAATGTTTTATGAAGAACGTAGAAGGGTTCAGGAAAGGTACAAGGAGTACGACGGAACCTACCTCGGACACTATGTGCAGTATTTCTTCTGGTTCTTCTTTGTCCTTGGACTCGTTATTTTCGGCTTGGCTATCTTCCTGATGCTCGACAGTCACTACCACTGGACGAAGTAATCTAATGTTTATACCCTCCAAAATCCCTACGAAACTTGGCATAGTCTAAGTTTGTAGGGATATTTTTTTTCTTGAAAACGTCATTTTCTTGAAAATGTGCACTATTGCCCGTTGTGGGAGCCAGATAGCATGAGTAACTTTGCACCGTCAAAATAAACGAGTGTAAACCTAATTGTTATAAAGTAAGCATTCCGTAAACCACGTATAGATGGTTATGGAATACTTTTTATATAGTCCGCTAAATGGGAATTTACAATTCTGATATACTTCAGATGTAGGTTGCCGTTTCTAAAGCAATATAAAGTTTGTTTAAACTATGGTTGGCATTGTTCAAGCCTTTGGCTTCATATCCATTTGTATCCAAAATGTCACCTGTTTCAAAAAAAGCATACAACTTCAAATTGTAGAAGTCGCACACAGATTGAACTCCAGCCAATTCCATTTCTACAGCGATGCACCCTTCTTCCATACGTTTGCGTACAAGTCCTTTTGTTTCTCTGATCATCGAATCTGTCGTCCATATTTTACCTGTAATATATGGTACAGATAATTTGTCGAAAATTATGGAAAGTTCCTTGCTTGCGGCTATATCAATATAGTCGGATGGTGCTGCAAAATAATATGAACACCCGTCCCCTCTGTAACTTTGTGTCGGTATGATAAATCTACCTTGTGTGGTTGTACGGTCAAGACTGCCACAGGAACCGAACATAATGAACTTTGATGCTCCAGTTAGCCAGCTTGCAAGATGACATTGAGAGGATGCTACTGCTGAACCTATTCCTGACAGGTAGAAAGTTATCGTAACTCCTTTATAAGTTGTTTTATAGATATGCGTATCGCCATTGCAAGCCGGCATAGTTGCAATAATTTCAGATTCGTAGGAATCAAGTAAATGCCGATGAATCTCCTTCGAGAATATTATCAGGCATATATCTGCAAAATCTCCACGTCTGCCGTAGAAATCAAACAGATTGATCATTGGTTCAGTTTCAATATCATAACTATCAGTAATCATAGCATATTGAATCAGATGTGAGTTTTATATTGCTCCGGTATCTCAAGATTGAAAGTTCTGCATAATAACAGGACGTCGTGGACATCATTTTCATCGTATTCATATCCAAGATGGAACTGTACCTGTGCCTCCGGGTTTATGCATGTTACCTCAATATTCCCGATATTTCCTTTACCTGAGAAAGTTTCGCTTGGGAAAGTGTATCCGTCATATAGAATTCCATCTTCGACATATTCGAAACAATGCAGATCGATTATTCTTCCGTTGTCATCTTTCCAGACAGTATGGCTATCGGTCGTATAGTCCATTACAACTTCTCTGTATCCCTTCCAGGTAATCACGGATATGGCCTTACCATAGTCTTTCTTCTCTACGAACAGATCGATGTCGTTATGTATTCTTGTTTCTCTGCCTATAAGTGCATCGACACCCCAACCGCCGTCCAGAAACACCTTTACAGATGCTTCAGACAGCATTTCAAGAATCTCACATGCATCAAAATAAGTGACCATAAAATTGCAATTAAAATAAACTTTGGTGCAAAGTTAATAAAATTCCGTGAGACTAAAGAGACTTA
>ENA-OYYE01000155-OYYE01000155.1-human-gut-metagenome-genome-assembly--contig:-NODE-155-length-45254-cov-8.303325_pt1 | contig 45254 bp, 32 predicted proteins | sample MGYA00243244_ERZ653437 | MGnify/ENA primary metagenome ERZ653437 (study PRJEB26926, sample SAMN06165130) | human gut metagenome | biome: ENVO:00009003; feature: ENVO:2100002; material: ENVO:00002003...
TAGAGCAACTGACTCTTAATCAGTGGGTCCAGGGTTCGAATCCCTGAGGGTGTACCAGATATAAGAATTAATCTATGGAAGTGCGGCTGTCGTGAGATATCCGCATTTTTTTTGTGTTTCCACCTGCTTTGTCGCTGTTAAGAAATTTATAAATGATTTTGAAACCCATATTTTTTCGTATATTTGCGCTCGCAAAATCAAGAATCAGTATTCTGTATCACAGCTTTTGTTTTACGGATGTTTTTACCTTTAAATTTTCTTTGGTTTGTAAATAGCTTATTTATAATAAGATAATTGTTGAAAATGAAGAATATACGCAATTTCTGTATTATCGCCCATATCGACCATGGCAAGTCCACATTGGCGGACCGGTTGCTGGAGTTTACCAATACCATTCAAGTGACTGAAGGGCAGATGCTGGATGACATGGATTTGGAGAAGGAGAGAGGTATCACCATCAAAAGCCACGCCATACAGATGGAGTATATGTATAAGGGTGAGAAATATACCCTGAACCTGATCGATACTCCGGGACATGTGGACTTTTCGTACGAAGTTTCCCGTTCCATTGCCGCTTGCGAAGGGGCTTTGCTGATTGTCGATGCTTCGCAAGGCGTACAGGCGCAGACCATTTCCAATCTTTATATGGCTATCGAACATGACCTGGAGATTATCCCCGTCATCAATAAATGCGATATGGCAAGTGCCATGCCCGAGGAGGTGGAAGATGAAATTGTGGAATTGCTGGGCTGTAAGCGTGAAGAGATTATCCGCGCTTCGGGTAAGACCGGCATGGGCGTGGAAGAAATCCTGGCTGCGGTTATCGAGCGGATTCCTCATCCCGAAGGAGACGAAGAAGCTCCGCTGCAGGCTTTGATTTTCGACTCTGTGTTCAACTCATTCCGAGGTATTATAGCCTACTTCAAGATTGTAAACGGTGTCATACGTACGGGAGACAAAGTGAAGTTCTTCAATACGGGAAAAGAATATGATGCGGACGAAATCGGAGTGCTGAAAATGGAGATGGTGCCGCGGAAGGAATTGCGTACCGGCGACGTAGGTTACATCATTTCGGGCATCAAGACCTCGAAAGAAGTAAAGGTGGGAGATACCATTACCCACATTGCCCGCCCCTGTAAAGAAGCGATTGCCGGTTTTGAAGAAGTGAAGCCGATGGTCTTTGCAGGTGTTTATCCCATTGAGGCGGAAGATTTCGAAGACTTGCGTTCCTCGTTGGAGAAACTCCAGTTGAATGATGCTTCGCTGACCTTCCAACCGGAGTCTTCCCTGGCTTTGGGATTCGGCTTCCGTTGCGGCTTTTTAGGATTGCTCCACATGGAAATCGTGCAGGAGCGTCTCGACCGCGAGTTTGACATGAATGTGATTACCACCGTTCCCAACGTATCTTATAATATATACGACAAGCAGGGCAATATGACCGAGGTGCACAATCCCGGCAGTATGCCCGACCCGACGATGATAGACCACATCGAAGAACCCTATATCCGTGCGTCCGTGATTACCACCACCGATTACATCGGTCCGATTATGACGCTCTGTCTGGGTAAGCGCGGTGAACTGGTGAAGCAGGAATACATTTCCGGTAACCGGGTGGAAATCTATTACGATATGCCTTTGGGAGAAATCGTTATCGACTTCTACGATAAGTTGAAAAGCATTTCGAAAGGCTACGCTTCTTTCGATTATCATCCTAACGGTTTCCGCCCTTCCAAATTGATAAAACTGGATATCCTCTTGAACGGCGAACCCGTAGATGCGCTTTCTACGCTGACCCATTTTGACAATGCGTACGAGTTGGGACGGCGGATGTGCGAGAAACTGAAGGAACTCATTCCGAGACAACAGTTTGAAATAGCCATCCAGGCCGCCATCGGCGCGAAGATTATCGCCCGCGAAACCATAAAGGCGGTGCGTAAGGATGTGACGGCAAAGTGCTATGGCGGTGACGTGAGCCGTAAACGCAAGTTGCTGGAAAAACAAAAGAAAGGCAAGAAGCGTATGAAGCAGATTGGTAATGTGGAAGTACCGCAAAAAGCGTTCCTGGCTGTGCTGAAATTAGATTAAATTCTAAACAATTCATATCACTCGGGGGTTGTTCTCTTTCCATAGGGCTATCTTGACAACCCCTTTTAATTGTGAAACTAAATGAGAAAAGTTCTATCGTTTTCAGCCTTCCTGATGGTAGGCTTGTTCGTTTCCCAATACCTTCCGGTATGGGCGGGCGGAAATTATGATGCGGTAAAGGCCGTATCGGATGTTTTGCTTTACGTTTGCCTGAGTTTTATCATGATCAATGTCGGGCGTGAGTTTGAAGTAGACAAATCGCGCTGGCAAACGTATGCGAAAGATTACTTCGTGGCGATGGCTACCGCCGCTATGCCGTGGTTCCTCATTGCTATCTACTATGTCTTTGTACTGCTTCCGCCCGAATATTGGAACAGTTGGGAGGCATGGAAAGAAAATCTTCTGTTAAGCCGTTTTGCCGCTCCCACTTCGGCAGGAATCCTGTTCACTATGTTGGCCGCCATCGGGTTGAAAACCAGTTGGATTTATAAGAAGATTCAGGTGCTTGCCATCTTCGACGACTTGGATACGATTCTTTTGATGATTCCCCTTCAGATTATGATGATTGGTTTACGCTGGCAGTTGCTGGTGATTATTCTCGTAGTCCTCTTGTTGCTCTCTTTCGGCTGGAAGCAAATGGGAAAATACAACTGGCGGCAGGATTGGAAAGCGATTCTGTTCTATTCGGTCATCGTTTTTATTTGTACCCAGGCAGTATATTATGTCAGCAAGCATTTGTATGGCGAAGAAGGAAGTATCCATATTGAAGTGTTGTTGCCTGCTTTCGTTCTGGGAATGGTGATGAAGCATACGGAGCATGATACTCCGATGGAGCAGAAAGTCTCTACCGGCATTTCCTTCCTTTTCATGTTCCTGGTCGGTGTCAGTATGCCCCGTTTTCTGGGAGTGGACTTTGCTGAAGCTGCGGCGGGACAACATTCGGTGACCGGTTCGCAGGAGATGATGTCGTGGGGGATGATTCTGGTACACGTGCTCATCGTGTCGCTGCTGTCCAATGTAGGCAAGCTGTTTCCGGTATTCTTCTACCGCGACCGGAAGTTCAGCGAACGTCTGGCGCTCTCCATCGGTATGTTCACCCGGGGAGAAGTGGGAGCAGGAGTTATTTTCATCGCCCTGGGATATAGTTTGGGCGGTCCGGCTTTAGTAATTTCCGTACTCACGATAGTACTCAATCTGATATTAACCGGTATCTTTGTGCTGTGGGTAAAGAAATTGGCTTTGATAAGCTATCAGGGTGTGTCAAAATGAAAATTGAACACAGAGTCACAGAGATACAGAGCTCTTTAAAGTGCTCAAAACAGATTCTCTGTGCTTCAGTGTCTCTGTGTTCAATTTTTAAATAGTGAGGTTTGACACACCTTCTTTTTGAAGAAAGATAAATCTTAAATTGAATACTTATGATTATTTTGCGCACCGTGAAAAACATTTCGTCACAGAACATTGTGGCGAGTATCCTATTGTTTCTGACCGCCATTCTGGCTGCCATCGTCGCCAATTCCCCTTTGGCACCGATATACCAGGACTTCCTTATGCAGGAACTGCACCTTCGTATCGGCGATTTCAACCTCCTTTCGCATGGTGGTCATCCGTTGAAAATGATCGAGTTTATCAATGACTGCCTGATGACGGTTTTCTTTCTGGCGGTGGGATTGGAAATCAAGCGTGAGCTGCTTGTAGGCGAACTGTCCTCTGTCCGGAAGGCTGCTCTACCCTTTATCGCAGCTTGCGGCGGAATGCTCCTGCCTATCCTTATTTATTCGTATTTAGTGGCTCCGGGTACGCCCGAAACGCGGGGAATGGCTATTCCGATGGCCACGGATATCGCTTTCTCGCTGGGCGTGCTCAGCCTGCTGGGCAAGCGGGTGCCACTGAGCCTGAAGATATTTCTGACAGCATTTGCCGTGGTCGATGATATCGGCGGCATATTGGTCATAGCCATCTTCTACAGTACCGAAGTCGCATACGGATATCTGATTGTAGCGGCTGTGCTGTATGTCTTCCTGTACTATATGGGCAAGTTCGGTGTAACGCAGAAGATATTTTTCCTGTTTTTCGGTGTCATTATCTGATATCTGTTTTTGCAATCGGGCATACACAGTACGATTTCAGGAGTGATACTGGCTTTCATCATACCGGCGCGTCCGCGTCTGGATGCCGGCAAGTATATCAAGCGCATCCGGGATATCATCAGTGAATTTCCTGTCTTCAAATCGGATGATATCGTCTTGACGAATGAGCAGATTGCTAAACTGAAGCTGGTGGAGCGCGCCTCGGATCATGTAATCAGTCCATTGCAGTCGTTGGAAGATAACTTACACGGGACGGTCAACTTCGTTATCCTGCCGTTGTTTGCTTTTGCCAATGCCGGGGTAGTGTTTAGCGGCGGTGGCAATGTGGTGGGTGATGTGAGCATTGCAGTGGCAGTGGGATTGCTTTTAGGGAAATTCCTGGGCATCTACCTGTTCACGTGGTTGACCATAAAAAGCCGGTTGGCTCCGATGCCTGCCGGTATGAACTGGAAAAACATTGCGGGTGTCTCTCTCCTGGGCGGCATCGGCTTTACGGTATCGCTGTTCATTGCCAACCTTTCGTTTGCGAGCGATTATCCCGAATTGCTGAATCAGGCTAAATTCGGAGTACTTTGCGGTACTGTCGTGTCCGGTATATTGGGCTATATCCTTTTGAACCTGACGTTGCCGAAAGAGCGGAAAGAAAGTGTACGCACGATTTAAATTCGCAATGAAATAGTTGCCTTATATTTTTGCTTACTGAATATCCCTAAGTATCCGCCACTGCCTGCGAGCAGGCAGTGTGTTGCCTATTCGTAGGCAGTACACTGCCTTGCCATAGGCAGTACGTTGCCTGTTAACAGGCAGTGGCTCTTCCGTTTCAGTTTCTTCTGAGCACATCATATTGTTGCCCGTCTTGGGGAAATGTCCTACAACCATTTTTCTTCTTATCGTTTACACAAACATCTGTAATCGCAATACTCGCACTTCTTCTTATCCTCCGTCTGCGTGAAAGGCTCGTCCGGGTTATAGATTTCGCGTAGCAATGCCGACAGCCGTTCGCGGAAATCATCCTCATAAAAAGCAAAGTTGGTGACCGGTGTCTTTGCCTGGCGCGCAGGCCCCATCTCTATCACCGGCGAATAAGTGTCTGAGGCCGCACGGTGGATGTACAGCAACGCAGGAGCTACCTTCAGCGATTGTTTCCTGCACATAATGGCGGCGTACAGGAAAGTCTGGAAGATGTAATTCGGACGGTTCTCGGCGGGAGTAAACAGTTGCTCTATACATTCCGGAGTCTTGGGACTGCCGCCCGTCTTGTAATCCACAATCCGCAGAACATCCCCCTTGCTATCCAGGCGGTCGATGGTTCCGCCGATGCAGAGCAGGAGCTTGCCCAGCGACGTTTCGATTTCCAGCGTTTCCCTTACCTCGTGCTCCATGCCTTCCATCCGGAAGGGAGCATATTGCAAGTCATTGCGCAACAATTGCCGCAGGTAGGAGGCGATTACTTTGGAGTGGATAAGCTGCGTGCCGTTATATTCCGGTTCCTCCTCTGCCGGCACGTGGAAAAACTTCTCCTTAAAAGCGCTGTCCACATACGATTGCAGTTTGACGTCATTGCACAACAACTGTTCCAGGTCTTCTTTGCGAATCTCCTTTCCGTGTGCGGTGAGGTCTTTATATACCAATTCGGCGGAACGATGGAAGATAGTACCGAACAGGGATGAATCTATCTCCGCGCTTACCTCCTCCGGCGCTTTCAGTGCGGCGACATACCGGAAGTAGAACTTCATCCGACAGTCCAGATAGGCATTGAGCGCCGAAGGAGAGAAATAGGCTTTGGGATGGCGGCGGACATCGTAAGCATTGAACATCCGTTGCAGGAGTTCGGGCGATTTGCTGATTTTTATTTCCCGGCTGTGCTGCGGAGACTGTCCCGCCTCTAAATATTCGCGAGTGATGTCGTGCGGATATTCCACCAGGAATTGCAGCATGAAGCGGGACATTTCCCCGCGGTTCAGTCCGTCGGAGGCGGTATTATATAATAAGGTGATATTCTCCGCCCGTTGCATCAGGCGGTAGAAGTAATAGGCGTAGACAGAATTTTTGTTTTCGATGGTTGTCATCCCGAATGCCTTGCGCAAGTTGTAAGGGATAAAGGAAGAATCCCTCCCGGCTTTGGGCAACTGGCCTTCATTGACCGAAAACATGATGAGGTTGCGGAAGTTCAGGTTACGCGTTTCCAGCACGCCCATCACCTGCATACCGATGGCGGGCTCACCGTGGAAAGGAATGCGGGTGGAGGTCAGCAGACGGTTCAGCAGGCGTTTCATGGTTTCTATTCTCAGTGTCAGTTCCTCGGTTTCAATCAGATTCAGCAGGCGGTTGACGATGGTATAGCTTTTGAACAGGGATTCGCGGTACAGTTGGTTGAAGATGTCTTTCGTGTCGTCTTCCCGTCGGTAGATGACGGCTACTTCGCGCAGCAGGGCAGTCAGATAGCGGCACAATGCGGCGATGCCGTTCTGCGGAGTAAAGACCTGTTCCAGGAAGTCATCCTTTTTCAACTCGGAGGGCAAGGGGAAGAAACGGTTGTCTTTGGTCAACTGCTTTTCCAGTTCCTCCGCCGCTGTGGAAAGCCTTCGGGTATAGGGATGTTTCAGCACCGACAGCACGGTCTGGTAAGTAAATCGTCCCGTATCTGTCCGATACCCTGTCGTTTGCAATTCCACCAGGGCATTGAGATAACTGTATACGGGCGTTTGTGCCAATGGAAATCCCATCGTGATGTTCACGTTCTCCACTTCCGGTGGAATGGAGTGCAGGACGGGAAGCAGAATCGCTTCGTTGCACAGAACCACGGCGTTTTCCTTCTCCGCGCTTTCCGTCTCCCCGTTCTTCATCACAGTCCGCACCCATTCGGGCAGGAAGCGTGCCTGCGCATTTTCGGTAGGGGCGGAGATAAACCTCACCTTCTTCGGTTTCCGCAAGTCGTCGAAAGCCTCTCCGGACAACTGATTGGGGAAGCTTTTCAGGTTGCGCAGGATGAATTCACCCGCTTCGTGGATGTAGGGCGGTCGCTTTTCATGAGGCAGACCGGTGTAGAATACGTCATAGTCCCAGTAGAACATCGCTTTCCCCGCATCCTGCAAGGTGGTGAACAGTTTGTGCTCCACCCGGTTAAGCACGTTGAAGCCGACAAAGACGTAGCGGTCGTAGCGCAGGTTGTCGGTATCCAGATGCTCCATGACGTCGCGGTACATCATGCCTTCATACGCGATGCCGAGGCGGAACAGGTTTTCCCGATAACGGCGGTAGATATCGCCCAGTTTGTCCCACAACGATATGAATTTCTCTTTCAGTTGCGTGCGCTTTTCGATGGAGAAGTTCTGGAAAAACTGCTGTATGGCGGCCTCCTGTTTCTTGTCCAGGAAGTTATAATCGTCCATGATGTTTTTCAGGTCTTGCAGGTTGGTGAACAGCTTGCCGGCATCCACCATATTCTTGTCCACATCGTCGAAGTCGCTGATAAGCAGTTCTCCCCAGAAGTAGAAGTCGTCCAGGGTTTCTTCGCTACGGGTCTCCTCGCGGAACACCTTGTATAGCTCGTTCACCAGGCGTATCGGGTCGCCCGGTTTCAGGGTGGAGAGCTGGCGGAACAGTTCGCTGATATTGACGTATGCGGGCGACCACATCGGGTGTTGGCTCCGGGCGGCGAGATATTCGTTGAAGAACAGCCCGGCGCGTTTATTGGGAAAAACGATAGCAGTCCGCGATAAGTCGTCTCCTATTTTGTCGTACAAGTCGCGTGCGACCAGTTGAAGAAAAGTTTTCATGTTTCCGTTTTATATGTCTGTTTTTTCTATTTTTTCCTCCTCCACATACCACAGGTATCCCTGCATCTTTTCCGGAGGATATCCCATGCGGGCAAGCAGTTGCATATAGCCCTTCACCTGCTTGTTATACCGTATGTCGGGCTTGCCGAATTTAAAGTCGATGACTACGATTTCGTCGTCGCGCATCATCACACGGTCGGGACGGCGGTTACGCAGTTCGCCGTTCTCCTGCCAGATGATGTCGCACTCGTTGAACAGTTGCCACGTGCCCGAATACCAATCCTTGACTTGGGGCAGGGAGAAGGCACGACGGGTGAACGCACGTATTTCTTCTTCCGACTGCCTGCTCCCGATAACGCCTTCGAACACTAACCGGCTGATGGCTCCGTCGATATCCGCTTCCGTCTCGATGGCGGAAAAGAGGGTGTGCAGCAACTTTCCGCGGTCGATGAAGCGCCGTGCGGATTCCGCCTCGTCTATCCCGGCGATGAAATCCGCCGAACGGTTGGATTGCCGGAACTCGATGTCATGGCGCATACTTTGCATGTGGATGGGGAGTCGTTCGGGCGCTTGTGCCAGTCTGTTGGCGATGACCTGTTTGTCTCGCGCCGTTTTGGACGGGCAGACACAGCCGCATTCGTAGAGGCCTGCTTCTTCGTCCCACCGGTCTTCGCTGTCTTTCGCCAATTGCGGCAGGACGGCGGACAGCAGTTCGGACATCGTGCCTTTCTGCGCTTTCTTGCTCCACACCACCAGGTTCTTTCCGGCACGGGTAAAGGCGACGTACAGCAGGTTCAGGTTGTCCACCCATAGCTGCAACCGTTCTTCCAGATAGTCCCGGCGGTAGACGGACTCCGCCATCGTGGCGGAATAGTTGACGGGAACCAGATCCAGCGTATTATAGGGGCTTTCCGGAGCGGTGCACCATACGAGCTGGTTGTATGTTTCGTTCTCCATCTTCCAGTCGCAGAAGGGGATAAGCACCGTGTGAAACTCCAACCCTTTGGATTTGTGGATGGAGAAGATGCGTATACCGTTTATTTCTCCGCTGGGGATGGTTTTGGCGCAAAGCGTTTCGTCCCAGTAACGCAGGAATACGTCGAGGTCGGAGGAATTGCTTTGCAGGTATTCGGTCACGGCGTCGAAGAAGTAGAACAGGTAGGCGTCCTGTTTCTCGATGCGGTCCATGCCGAACAGGGTAAACAGCTCCTCCAATAGTTCGTACAGCGGCATCAGGCGCAGTTCATCCATGCGCGAGACGAACGCTTCGGGCAGTCCGGTGCCGCAACCCGATTCTTTCAGGTTGGCGGTCAGCGACGCCTTGGCAATCTTTTCCTCCGGATTGGACAGATATCGCAGCGCGTCTATCAACATGCAGACGGCAAGCGAAGCATCCAGCCGGAAGGCTTCGTCGGAAACAACGGAGATGTGCAATTCCTTGTCGAAGTATTCGGCAATAAAGGGGATATTCTTGTTTTTGCGCACCAAGATGGCTATGTCGTCCTGCCGCACTCCTTCGCTCAGCAGGCTTTGCACTTCTTCGCCCAGCGCAATCAGGGTCAGTTCCAAATAGCCGTGTTCGCTGTCGGGTTCCAGTAGCGATACCTTTACATATCCTTTCTGCTCCGTCTTGGGCGACTCTTGTACGACGTCGGTATAGGCGTTTTTCAACGGGAAGCATTCTTCTTTCAGTTCTTCCAGGTGCATCGAGTTCAGGTATTCCACGGCGGCGGTAAACAGCCGGTTGTTGAAGTGGATGATGTTGGTTTCGCTCCGCCGGTTGGTTTTCAGGCTTGCCACGCGGATGGGGAAGTTGTTCAGCCGGGTGTTCAGGTTGTTCAGTATTCCCCAGTCACCGTTTCGCCACCGGTAGATGGATTGCTTCACGTCTCCCACAATCAGGCTGTCGGCTCCTTGCGACAGCCCTTCCAGCAACAGCAGGCGAAAGTTGTCCCACTGCATCCGGCTGGTGTCCTGAAACTCGTCTATCATGACGTTGCGTATGTTGGCACCTATCTTCTCGAAGACAAACGAAGAATCTCCTTCGCGCACCAGTGTGTGCAGCAGGGCATTGGTGTCGGACAGCAGAAAACGGTTATGCTCCCGGTTCAGCGTGCGCACTTCTTCGTCGATGTGGTTCAGCAGTTGCAGTTTGTTGAGGTGCTGCAAGGATAGTCGGCAACTGTTTATGGCATTGTTTTTCTGAGGGCGCAGTCTCTCGGCGTCCTGCAACAGGGGGAGTAAACTTGTTTCTGCCAGGCGGATGATATCCTCTTTTCGGGAAGAAGTTTTGCTTGCCCAGTTCTTGGCATCCGCCAGGCAATTCTGCAAGGTGGCGGTCTTCACGTCTTTATCCGCCAGTTTGCCGTCGCGCAGTTTGCGGAAATAGTTGCCTATGCTGCGTGTCCCGCCTTTCAGGTCGTCGGCGGTGAGGCAGTGGCTTTCCAGCTCGCCTTCAAACTGCTCGCAGAATCCTTTCATCTGTTCCAGCGCTTCGGTTTCCATGTCGCGCAGCAATTCCCGGTAGAGTTTCAGTGTATCGGGCGAGCGTAACTTCTGGCGCAGGTTCTCGCCGCGTTCTATGTAGCTTTCATCGAATATGTTCCGGCCGAATCTTTTTATTTCGCTCGAAACGTTCCAGCGCTTGTCGTCGGCTATGCGTTCGTGGATGTAGTCCAGCAGCCAGGCCAATACGGGTGAGGTAGGGGTCAGCTTGTCAATCATGCTGTCCACCGCGTCGCTCAATATATCCGTGTTGTTCAGCTCGATGTTCAGATTGGGGCTAAGCTCCAGTTCCCGTGCCAGGTTCCGCATCACGGACTGGAAGAAAGAGTCGATGGTCTCCACCCGGAAGTGGCTGTAATCGTGCAGCATATATTGCAGCGCCATCCCCGCCCTCTTACGAATCTCCTCCTCCCCATTTTTAATTTTTAATTTTTCATTATTCATTCCCTCCACCTCTTCTTTGATGCGTTGCAGGTAGGCTTCCGATGCCGGATCGTTTTTCCAGATGCCGTAAAGTTGTGTCAGGATGCGTTCTTTCATCTCCGCCGTGGCTTTGTTAGTGAAAGTCACGGCCAGAATCCGGCGATAGGCACGCGGATTCAGTATCAGGTGTTTGATGTATTCTACCGCCAATGTAAAGGTTTTGCCGGAGCCGGCGGAGGCTTTATATACTAATAGTTCCATAGATTTTAAGTTTTTGAGTTGTTTGAGTTTTTGAGTTTGTGAGTTGTTTGAGTTCTTGAGTTTTTTGTTTTTAAGTTCTTTGGTTTCTGAGTTCTTGAGTTTGTGAAAAACTTAAAACCTCACCAACTCACCAACTCAAAAACTCAAACAACTCAAAAACTCAAACCCTTATCAACTCAAAGCCTTCTCCCTCAGCAACTCCTCCATCTTCAGTACTTCGTCACGATATTGGGCAGCTTCGATAAAGTCGAGCTTCTTGGCGGCTTCCTGCATCAGCTTTTTGGTGCGTTCGATGCTCTTTTCCAATTGTGCACGGTTCATATACTGCACGATGGGGTCGGCGGCAACGGCGGAAATGCCTTCCTGTTCCACGTATGGACGCGGAGCAGCCTGTTTATCTTTGCCGAAGCCTGTTTCGGCGGCATTCTCGGTATTAGCGAAGACGTTGAGGTTCTTCGCTTTCTTAATCTGTTGGGGAGTGATGCCATGTTCCTCATTATACTTCAACTGCTTTTCGCGCCGGCGGTTCGTCTCGTCGATGGTGCGCTGCATACTTTCCGTTATCTTGTCGGCATACATGATGACCATACCGTTCACGTTTCGTGCCGCGCGTCCCGCGGTTTGCGTCAGTGAGCGGTGGGAGCGGAGGAAACCTTCCTTGTCGGCATCCAGAATGGCTACGAGCGAGACTTCGGGCAAGTCCAGACCTTCACGCAGCAGGTTGACGCCTATCAGCACGTCGTATTCGCCGTCACGCAGGTCACTCATGATTTTGATGCGTTCCAGGGTATCCACGTCGCTGTGTATGTAGTTGCACTTCACGGAATTGTTCAGCAAGTATTCGGTCAGCTCCTCGGCCATGCGTTTGGTAAGGGTGGTTACGAGCGTACGTTCGTTCTTCTCGATGCGTAGCTGAATTTCTTCCATCAAGTCGTCTATCTGGTTGTGGCTGGGGCGGACTTCTATCACCGGGTCCAGCAAGCCGGTGGGGCGTATCACCTGTTCTACGACAATGCCTTCGGACTTTATCAGTTCGTAGTCGGCGGGAGTGGCGCTGACGTATATCACTTGTTTTGCCATTTCCTCGAACTCTTTAAACTTCAGCGGGCGGTTGTCCATAGCGGCGGGCAGACGGAAACCATATTCCACCAGGTTGATTTTGCGGGCACGGTCGCCTCCGTACATGGCGCGGATTTGAGGCACGCTTACGTGGCTTTCGTCGATGACAATCAGGAAATCATCCGGAAAGAAATCCAGCAAACAGTAGGGACGGGTTCCGGCCGCCCGACCGTCAAAGTAGCGCGAATAGTTTTCGATGCCCGAACAATGCCCCAATTCGCGTATCATCTCCATGTCATAAGTCACCCGCTCCTGCAATCGCTTGGCTTCCAGCGAACGGCCTTGGTCTTCAAACCATTGCACCTGTTTGTGCAGGTCGTCTTCTATCTGGTGGATGGCGCGCAGGGTGGCCTCTTTGGTGGTCATGAACAGGTTGGCGGGATAAATCTTGTAATTGTCGAACTTAGCTGTGGTCACGCCGCTCACCGGGTCCACTTCCTCGATGCTGTCTATTTCGTCTCCCCAGAAAACGATGCGCAGCAGGTTGTCGGCATAGGCCAGGGAGATGTCCACGGTATCGCCCTTGACACGGAAATTGCCGCGGTTCAGGTCGATATCGTTGCGCACATACAGGCTGTCCACCAGCCGGCGCAGAAATACGTTGCGGCTGAAGTTCTTTCCCTGCTGCACCTCGATTACATTATTATAAAAGTCCGCCGGATTTCCCATACCGTAGATGCAGGATACGGAGGACACTACGACCACGTCCTTGCGCCCGGAAAGCAGGGCGGAGGTGGCGGCGAGGCGAAGCTTGTCTATCTCATCATTGATGGCGAGGTCTTTTTCTATATAGGTGTCCGATGAAGGCAGGTATGCTTCGGGCTGGTAATAGTCATAATAGGACACGTAATATTCCACGGCATTGTTGGGGAAGAATCCTTTGAACTCGCTGTATAATTGTGCCGCCAGCGTCTTATTGTGGCTTAATATCAGGGTGGGTTTATTGATATTGGCGATGACATTGGCGATGGTGAAGGTTTTACCGGAACCGGTGACGCCGAGCAGCGTTTGCCCGGGAATACCTTCGAGCACGCCTTCGGTGAGTTGTGCGATGGCTTCCGGCTGGTCGCCGGTAGGCTGATAAGCGGATGTTAATTCAAACTTGTTCATTTTCTATCTTTAATAGACGGCAATATTCGGGAAAAACTTTGAGATAAACAAAATTATTTGTTTACTTTGTGCGGGATTAATAATAATATGTAGGAGTTGAAGCTGTTAAAGTAGCTAAAGAAGTTAGTAGTAGTTATAGTAGTTAAAGTAGGAGTGAGTGGTACTCCGGCCAAAACCTCACTTCTCTAACTCCGGGCAAAGCCTCACTTCTTTAACTTCGGGCGAAGCCTAACTCCATAATTTAAAAATACAACGAAAAACATGATTTGGAACGAAAGTATCGAGTGTATGGATCGCGAAAGCCTTCGCAAGATTCAAAGTATACGTCTTAAAAAGACGGTGGAACGTGTATACCACGACACGCCTTTCTATCGGAAGAAGATGCAGGAACTGGATATCACTCCGGACGACATCAACAGCATCGACGACATCGTAAAACTGCCTTTTACCACTAAATATGACCTGCGGGACAACTATCCTTTCGGCCTGTGCGCTGTTCCCATGAGCCAGATTGTGCGCATCCACGCTTCTTCCGGCACCACGGGCAAGCCGACCGTAGTGGGGTATACCCGCAAAGACCTTTCGGCTTGGGCGGAATGCCTGTCACGTGCCTTTACGGCTTATGGCGCCGGCAGTCCGGACGTCTTCCAGGTGTCCTACGGGTACGGGCTTTTCACCGGTGGTCTTGGAGCACATGCGGGAGCGGAGAATATCGGCGCTTCCGTGATTCCGATGTCCAGCGGAAACACCGAGAAGCAGATCACCCTGATGCACGATTTCGGTTCCACCGTGCTTTGCTGCACGCCTTCTTATGCACTCTACCTGGCAGATGCCATACGCGATTCCGGTTTGCCCCGCGAGGAGTTCAAACTCCGAATCGGCGCGTTCGGCGCAGAGCCGTGGACGGAGAATATGCGGCGGGATATCGAGACCAAGTTGGGAATCAAAGCTTATGACATCTACGGACTGAGCGAGATTGCAGGTCCCGGAGTAGGCTATGAGTGCGAATGCCAAAGCGGAACGCACCTCAACGAAGACCATTACTTCCCCGAAATCGTAGACCCGCAAACCCTTCAGCCGGTGGCTCCCGGTGAAACGGGAGAGCTGGTGTTCACCCACCTCACCAAAGAGGGGATGCCCTTATTGCGCTACCGCACCAAAGACCTCACGGCGTTGCACTACGACAAATGCCCTTGCGGCCGTACCCTGGTTCGCATGGACCGCATCCTGGGACGCAGCGACGACATGCTCATTATCCGCGGAGTAAACGTATTCCCCACGCAAATCGAATCCGTTATTCTCGAAATGCCCGAATTCGAACCGCATTATCTTCTCTTGGTCGACCGTAAGAATAATACCGACACGATGGAACTCCAGGTGGAAGTCCGTCCGGAATATTATTCCGATGAAATCAACAAGATGCTGGCGATGAAGAAGAAACTGACCGCCCGCCTGCAAAGCGTACTCGGACTGGGCGTCGACGTCCGCCTGGTAGAGCCCCGCAGCATCGAGCGCAGCGTAGGCAAAGCCAAACGTGTCATCGACAACCGTAAACTGTAAATTCAACATTCAACATTCATAATTCAAAAATTCCTCCTATGGTAGCAAAACAACTTTCCATTTTTCTGGAGAACAAGTCCGGGCGCCTCACCGAAGTGACGGAAGTTCTTGCTAAAGAAGGTGTCAACCTTTCCGCTCTCTGTATAGCCGAGAATGCCGATTTCGGCATCCTGCGCGGCATCGTATCCGAACCCGATAAGGCCTATAAAGCTTTAAAGGACAATCATTTTGCAGTCAATGTGACGGACGTGGTGGGCATCAGTTGTCCCAATATTCCCGGTTCATTGGCCAAGGTGCTCCGCTGCCTGTCCGACGAAGGCGTTTTCATCGAATACATGTACTCCTTTGCCAACGGCCAGACTGCCAATGTCATCATCCGTCCCAACGATATGCAAAACTGCATCCGTGTGCTGACGGAAAAGAAAGTGGACTTATTGGCGGCGAGCGACTTGTATAAGCTATGATTTTGAAAAATTAAGGTTCGTATCGTTGGTTTATTCGATACGAACCTCTATCTTTGCACATTATTTGAACAAAAGTAATGAAGAAGAACATCCTAATAACCCTGCTTGCAGCAATGCTGCTCTCCTCGTGTGGAGAATACAACAAGTTGCTGAAAAGCACGGATTACGAATACAAGTATGAAGCCGCGAAAAATTACTTCGCAAAAGGGCAGTACAATCGTGCCGCCACCCTGCTGAATGAATTGATTGCTATTCTGAAAGGTACCGACAAGGCGGAAGAGTCCCTGTATATGCTGGGTATGAGCTATTACAACCAGAAGGACTACCAGACCGCCGCCCAAACATTTATCCAATATTATAATGTGTATCCCCGCGGTACTTTCACTGAACTGGCACGTTTCCATGCCGGAAAGGCTTTATATCTGGATACGCCCGAACCCCGTCTGGACCAGTCGGCCACTTACAGCGCTATCCAGCAGTTGCAGATGTTCCTCGAATATTTCCCGCAGAGTTCCCGCAAGGAAGAAGCGCAGAATATGATTTTTGCCCTTCAGGACAAACTGGTGATGAAGGAATACCTCGCAGCCAAGCTATACTATAATCTGGGTAACTATCTGGGCAATAATTACCAGTCTTGCGTGATTACGGCACAGAACGCTTTGAAGGATTATCCTTATACCAATATGCGCGAAGACTTGTCCATCCTTATCCTGCGTGCCAAATATGAAATGGCGGTATACAGCGTGGAAGACAAGCGTGCGGAACGTTACCGTGAAACGGTGGACGAGTATTATGCCTTCAAGAACGAGTTTCCCGAAAGCAAATACATGAAAGATGCCGACCGCATCTTCAATGAATCCCAGAAGATACTGAAGGATTAAAAAAGGAAATAAAAAAAATATTTAATTAATAGGAATATATGGATTACAGAAAGACGAATGCCCCTACTACTACGGTCACCCGTGACATGATGGAGTTGTGTGAAGATACCGGTAATGTTTACGAAACCGTAGCGATTATAGCCAAGCGTGCCAATCAGATAAGCGTCGAAATCAAGAACGACCTTTCCAAGAAGTTGGCCGAATTCGCTTCTTACAATGACAACCTGGAAGAAGTCTTCGAGAACCGTGAACAGATTGAAATATCCCGCTATTACGAGAAGTTGCCGAAACCGACGTTGATTGGTACTCAGGAGTACATCGAAGGTAAGGTATATTATCGCAATCCCGCCAAGGAAAAAGAAAAATTGCAGTAATGATACAACGTATTCAGTCCGTTTATTTATTATTGGCGACTATCCTGCTTGTGGTGGCTCTTTGCCTCCCGGTGGGAGAGTTTATCGGTGCGGATGGAGTGACGGCAGATGTGTTCAAGCCCTTGGGCGTGACCCTTGCCGACGGTACTTTCCATTCCACATGGGGTTTGTTCGGCATCCTTCTTTTGAGTGCCGTCATCACCTTGGGCACCATTTTCCTGTTCCGCAACCGCATGTTGCAGGTGCGCATGACGATATTCGCCAGCCTTTTGCTGGTCGGATTCTACATCGCTTTCCTCGTTTTCATGTTTGCGCTCAAGAAAGATTTGGAAGCGGCTTCCTTCCAATTAGGATGGGGCTTATGCCTTCCCGCCGTATCCATCATCCTCAACTACCTTTCCTTCCGTGCCATCTACCGGGATGAACTGATGGTAAAGGCGGCGGATAGATTGAGATAAGACAAAGGAAAGAGAAGCGCTGAAATAATTATAAATGGCCGAAAGATTCTTTAGAAGTTTCTTTCGGCCATTTTTCTTTCTTATGAGTTTCTTTTTCTAATCTCTTACCTTTCTCAATCACAGCATCTGCAACTTCACCCCAAAAGACAAACTCAGGTAATCTTTCGGTTTCAGGTATTTATTGGTAAAGGCACTGACGATGTACAGGTCGCAGGTACTGATTTCATAAAAGAAAGTGATGGACTTTGCGGTAAACCTGCGGCGCGGATCGATGTCATAAGTAATCCGTTGGCCCAGGAATGCATGGATGCGCACTTTCGACGAAAAACCATAGTAACCTTTGGGGTAACGGCTCGGTTCTCTCACCCAGAAGTCATCGCCGAATACCGTATTCAGATACATTCCGCAGGATAAAGGCTCTACCGAGAAACGGCTTTCCTTAATCTGTAAACTCCATGGCATGTAGTTTTGCTTCACTGTGAGGGTAATCTTGTTCTCGCTGGAATGATATTTAGGCAGAAAGCCCAGCAAGATATCGGTTTCCCACTGATTGTGCTTTCCGTAATCCCAGCCCGTACCTACCGAGAGCAACCCCATGTTGCCGGCAAACTGCAATTTGAGATGTGTCGGAATAAGTGCGTTCCAATGTCTCCGGTAACGATGTACCCGTCGGTCGTAACGGCTTGGCCGCACAGGAGTAGTTATGATGGAATCCGGATTATATCGCAGATAAACCGTATCGTGTTTCACAACGGTCACCGTGTCTTGCGCTTGTGCCGAAAAAGACCAACCCAATAACAGCAGACAGCATACGGCTACTACCGGCCGATTAAAAATAAACCACTTCGCGCTCATATCCGTCAGGGGTTATAGTGAATACATAATAGTTGCGGTTTTTCATGCAGTCGCTCATATAATACATAATACCGTCTTCGAAAAGGTCCTCCTCAAAGACATGATGCTCATGCGCAGCCGTGCAGAATTGAAGCCCGGGAAACTCGGTCACGTAACGATGGAACACCCGCGCCACGTTGTTGTTGAACTGGTCGGCATACGGCCGTACATGCATGGACACTACCGTCTTGTCGAATTCACGCAAACGGCTTGTTATCTCCTTTTCTAAAAAAGTGAAGTCCGGTATCGGACGGGAGTAGTCGAACTCCAGCGCATTGGTATTCAGGCATACGAATTTGATTCGTCCGGCTATAAATGAAAAATTAGGATCGCCGAAGATAGCGCGGAAGGCTTCTTCTCCCGTTCCCTGACAGTCATGATTACCAATCAGTGCCACATACGGTACTTTCAGCTTGTTCATGATATCTCTTTGCCAGAGAAATTCATCGGTCACACCGAAGTCGCTCATGTCGCCGCCATGAATCACGAAGTCGATATCGTCCCGCCGGTTGACAGCGTTCACGAAGTCCACCGTTTCATCGTACCAGCGCTGTGAATCACCCATAGTGATAAAACGTATTGTAGTCTTGTTTTCGCAGTTTTTCTCTATTTGGGCGATGTTATGCGCATTGACGTCGGTTTCTCCGCTGATACGTACGTCATACGGATGATAATCTATCATGTCGCATCCGCTTACAAGGAAGCAGAGTAGGGGAACATATAGTAATCCTGTCAGTTTCATATAATATAAATGGTATTTGTCCTGCATGAAATGCGGGGCAAAGGTAGAGCTTTCCTTCCATATAAAATTGTCGGAATTTCCTTTTTTCTGTTCTCGGATGCCGAACATCCCGGGTTCAACACCCTTTTCTCATCAAAAATCTGTTCTTTTGTTCTTCTGCCTGCCCCTATTTTTTCTTTCTCCCTTTCTTGGCTATCCTCCTGTCTAATTCTTGGACAGCCCTGTCTAATAATTAGACACTCCGCCCCTGCATCAGAAAAACATTATCTCCTGTCTTACAGTTAAATACCACTTTTGGCACGCTTTCTGCTTTATTTCTGTAGATAAAAAACATAAAGCAACTATAAGTATGAAACAAATCTATTATGTAATTAAGACTCTGTTGCGAGGACGCGGTTCCAACATCATCAAGATAGTATCTTTGGGGCTTAGTCTGACGATGAGCATCCTGCTGTTTTCCCGCGTGGCCTACGAGCAGAGTTTCGATACCTGCTTTAAAAACAATGACGATCTCTATCAGATATGGTCGGTGTTTACGGTGAAGGGCGAGAGCTACGAACCCCAGGAACAAAATAGCGGACCGGTGGCGGGCGCTATTCTGGAAAACTTTCCCGAACAGGTAGAAGCTGCTACCAGCGTCAGCATGTGGGCGACATCCTCTCCCATCTATAATGGAAGCGTGCGCTTCGACGATCGGAAGATTGCAGCCGATTCCCTCTTTTTCCGTACCATGGGCATCGAGGTGCTGAGCGGAAATCCCGAGAAAGACCTGATGCAAAAAGACGTCATCTTCCTGAGCGACCGCTTTGCCCGGAAGATATTCGGCGGAGAGAACCCCATCGGAAAGACACTCAGCTATGATCATCAATATGACCTGACGGTGAAAGGCACCTATGCCACCTTGCCCGAGAATGCTACTGTGCGTCCGGAAGCAGTTATCTCTATGCCCAGCATATGGAGCCGAAATATATCCAATTATTCCTGGAGCGGCGGCGATAGCTGGCACGAGTATATCCGTTTCCGTCCCGGAGCGGACAAGTCGGTGGTGAATGCGCGCATCGATGCCATGATAGACAAATACCGCCCGGCAGCCGATAAGAAGGGATTCGGTTATACAGCCTTCGTAAAGCCTCTGCGCGATACCTATCGCGACTATAAAGACGTGAAACGGATGCGCAACATCATGAGCATCCTCGGCCTTGCCATTCTTTTCATCGCCGCATTGAACTATGTGCTGATTTCTGTTTCCTCCTTGTCCTACCGTGCCAAAGCGGTGGGCGTGCATAAGTGCAACGGCGCCAGTGGTGACAAGGTGTTCGGCATGTTCCTGTTGGAGACCGGCATCATCATTGCGGCGGCATTGTTGTTGATGGCATTGATATTGCTGAACTTCCGCGAATTCTTCGAAGACACCGCCGCCACCAAACTCTCCATGCTGCTGGCTCCGGAACGCATCTGGGTGCCGTTACTGGTGGTAGCCGCACTGTTCGTCATAGGCGGCATGTTGCCGGGACAGTTGTTTGCCCGCATCCCCGTGTCGCAGGTATTCCGCCGCTACACCGAAGGCAAGAAGGGATGGAAGCGTCCGTTGCTTTTCATCCAGTTTGCAGGCGTTGCCTTTATCTGCGGATTGATGTGCGTGGTGATGGCGCAATATCAGTATGTGCTGAACAAGGATATGGGCTATAATCCCACCCGCATTGCATTGGGCAACGGTTACTGGCAGACTGAAGAAACGCGCGACGCCGCCTATCACTTCTTCAAGGGACTGCCCTATGTGGAAGCCGTGTCCAGTGCCAATAATACTCCTATCTACGGATATAGCGGTTCGATGATTAGTGATGAGGGGGGGCAGAGTCTCTTTTCCACCCGCAACTGCTTCTTCATGAGGGAAGATTTCCCCGAAATGATGGGTATGACCTTCAAGGCGGGACGTATGGCACGTGACAAGGAGGAAATAGTGATAAATGAGACCTTCGCCGAAATGATGCATTGGAAAGACGATGTCATAGGACGTATGGTGCATTGTGAAGGTCAGCCTTACAAAGTTGTAGGGGTATTGAATGACTTCCAGATACAATCGTTCACCTCTCCGAAGATGCCTTTTATAGCGCATAGCAATAAAGCCTTTTATGGAACGCTGCACATCCGCCTGAAAGAACCCTTCCAGGAAAACCTGCGGAAACTGAACCGGGATGTGGCCGAAGCATTCTCCGACCGGACTATCGACTTCACCGGATATGAGAAACTGATTTCCGACTCTTATAATTCGGTACGTGTATTCCGCAACGCCACGCTCATGGCAGCCATCACGATGTTCTTCGTCATGCTGATGGGTTTGATTGGATACACCACCGACGAGGTGCGTCGCCGTAGCAAGGAGATTGCCATTCGCAAAGTGAACGGTGCAGAAGCATCCACCATCCTGAAATTGCTGTCGAAAGATATCCTGATCGTAGCGGCTCCCGCCGTTATCATCGGTACCGTGGTAGCATGGTATGTTAACGGCATCTGGATGGAGCAATTCGCCGAACAAATCCCCTTAAGCTGGATAGTCTATGTATTAGTCGTGATTGCCAACCTTGCCATCATCGTAGGTTGCGTCCTCTGGAAGTCCTGGCGAATAGCTGGCGATAACCCTGTGAATAGTATCAAGAGTGAATAACCCCGAAGCCCCCATAACTTAAAAACTCAAGAACTCAAGAACTCAAGAACTTAAGAACTCAAGAACTTAAAAACTCAAGAACTTAAAAACTCAAGAACTTAAGAACTTAAAAACTCACCAACTTAAAAACTAAATAACTTATAATCTCACCAACTTAAAAACTTAAAAATATGATCGAAATCAACGACATCAGCAAAGTATTCCGTACCTCGGAAGTTGAAACAGTAGCCCTGAACCACGTAAGCCTCGAAGTGAAAGAGGGAGAATTCGTAGCCATCATGGGCCCGTCAGGTTGTGGCAAGTCCACCTTACTGAACATCCTCGGCCTTCTGGACAATCCGACAGAAGGAAGTTATAAACTCCTCGGCCAGGAAGTTGCCGACCTGAAAGAAAAGGAACGTACCCGCGTGCGCAAGGGAAAACTCGGTTTCGTGTTCCAGAGTTTCAACCTGATAGACGAACTGAACGTCTACGAGAACGTGGAACTCCCGCTGACCTACCTCGGCGTGAAAGCCGGCGAACGTAAGCGCATGGTGGAAGATATCCTGAAACGCATGAACATCAGCCATCGTGCCAAGCACTTCCCGCAGCAGCTCTCCGGCGGTCAGCAGCAGCGCGTCGCCATTGCCCGTGCGGTAGTCACCAACCCGAAGCTGATACTAGCCGATGAGCCTACCGGTAATCTGGACTCCAAGAACGGCGCCGAAGTGATGAACCTGCTGACGGAACTGAACAAAGAAGGCACCACCATCATCATGGTGACGCACTCCAAGCATGATGCCGGCTTTGCGCATCGCACGGTACATCTGTTCGACGGCAGTATTGTGGCAAGCGTGGCAGCACCGGAAGTCTGAATAACTGTAACTTAAAATACACTCCGCCATGAGACATCTTTATTATGCATTTCAGACGTTAATCCGTGGAAAAGGCTCTAATGTTATCAAGATCATTTCCTTAGGACTCGGTCTGGCTGTCAGCATCCTTATCTTTGCCCGCGAAGCCTTTGAGTTCAACTATGATACTTGTTACGAAGACCACGAGCGTCTGTATATACTGAAGACTGTCTGGCATTACAATGGCGGCAATCATCCTTCGCCCGCCTGTCTGGGTCCTGCGGCGGGTGCCATTGCCGGGAATATGCCCGAAGAAGTGGAAAGCGCTTCCGTCACCCAGCAATGGTGGTGGAATTCGGCTTGGTTTTGCAACGACCGCCGTTTTCAGGCCAATGCCATCACAGCCGACTCTTGCTTTTTCTCTACGGTGGGCATCGAACTGGTCAGTGGAGACCCGCGGGAACTGAACAATCCGGATGTTGTCTTCCTGAGCCGCAGCATGGCGCAAAAGATGTTTGCGGACAATGACCCGGTGGGACAGACAATCATCTATAACAAACAGATACCGATGACGGTGAAGGGTGTTTTTAAAGATCTGCCGGAGAATTCCAGTTTGTTCAACAGAAACATTGTCATGTCGCTCGCCACATCCTTTAAATATGAATGGGGATATTGGAGCTGGCATGGCGGAGACGGATATTTCTCTTTTATACGGTTACGCCCCGGAGCGCAATTAAACGATGTAAACACTAAAATCACCAAGTTGGTTGCACAGATGAGAGGGGATGACATGGAGCTCAGTCTGATTCCTGTTAAAGATTACCGTATGGAGTTCGGCGTCAGTTCGATGCGTATGGTATGGATACTCTTAACGCTGGGCGCTGCCATTCTTTTGATTGTAACGATGAACTATGTGCTGATTTCCCTCTCGTCCATCAGTCGCCGCGCCAAAGCCATCGGAGTGCATAAATGCAGCGGAGCAGGTATGGGAACTATTTTCGGTATCTTTATGTGGGAGACCGCACTCATCTTGTTTCTATCATTATGCGTTACGGCATTCTTGCTGATAAATTTCCGCCAACCTTTGGAAGACATGCTTGATGTCAGCCTGTCGGGACTTTTCTCCTGGCAGAATCTATGGGCACCTGTCTGTGTAGTAGCTTTTATATTTGTGACGGGCAGCGTTTTGCCCGGACAGTTGTTTGCCCGCATTCCCGTTACACAAGTTTTCCGCCGCTATACCGAAGGGAAAAAGGGTTGGAGGCGGCCGCTGCTGTTTGTGCAGTTTGCCGGCGTGGCGTTTATCTTCGCCCTGATGTCGCTGGTATATGTTCAGAGCCGTTTCCTTATGAATAAGGACCGTGGCTACGCACACGATAATATCGCATTTGCCCGGGATGCTTCGTTTGATGCTCCTTCGGGAGAAGATGCGGCGCGGGCAGCGATTCTTTCTTTGCCGTATGTAGAGAGTGCTGCCAGTAGCGGCAATCTTTTTACCGACGGTCTGAGCGGAGAGAGGGTGAATGCGGATGACGGCAGTGTAATGACTACCCGTGTGATGGAGATGGATAAGGAGTTCGCCTCACTGATGGACTTGGAATTCGTTGCTGGTAAGAATCTTGCCGTTGCCGAAGAAATAGTAGTGAACCAGGCATTCCTGAAAATGATGCATTGGGAAGAGAATCCTGTCGGAAGACAAGTGCAGTTCGCAGGAGGGTATATCGCAAGAATCGCCGGAGTGCTGAAAGATTTCGCTGTGGCGGACCCTGCTTACGAACAGGTGCAACCTTTGTGCATTACTTTCCAGAACGGATTCCGCAACGTGCTGCAACTTCGTCTCAAAGAACCTTTCGACGATAATCTCAAACTGTTGAATGCCGCTATTGAAAAGCTGTTTCCTACATCGAACATCGTATTCTCTTCTTTCCCGGAGGTCATCGAAGAACAAAACCGTTCTTTAACCGATTTCCGCAATGCCATCACCTTGGCGGCAATCGCGATTCTCTTTATTACGCTGATGGGATTGATAGGTTACATAAATGATGAAATGCAGCGCCGCAGCAAAGAAATAGCGATTCGCAAAGTGAATGGAGCGGACGCTTCGTCCATTCTCCACCTTTTGTCATTCGATGTCTTCTGGACCTCTCTGCCCGCTGTCTTGCTGGGTACGGCAGGTGCTTGGTATCTGGGCGGTATTTGGATAGAACAGTTTGCAGAAAATGTAAATTTCCCTATGGCGGGATATGTGATGATTGCCATTATGGTGCAGTTGCTCATCATAGGCTGTGTTGTTACGAAGGCATGGCGCATCGCCAATGAAAACCCTGTGAACAGCATTAAGAGCGAATGACGCTGCAACGAATTTAAAACTATTATATAAGAAACAAAATCATGACAATAAAATGAAACAAATTTATTATTCCATCCGGATGCTGGTGCGCGGGCGGGGCAGTAATTCCATCAAGCTGGTTTCGCTGACGCTCGGTTTGCTGATAGGCTTGCTGCTCTTCTCACAGATAGCCTACGAACTGAGCTACGAGAATTTCTATAAGGACCCGGATCGCGTGGTGTTGCTTTGCCTGAAACGACTGAAGAACGGAAAGCCCACCAAGACTTACGATTACGATACCTTTCGCCCTGCCGCTACCGACCTTTGGGAAGCGTTGCCCGACCTGATAGAGAGTGCCAGTGCTTCCGTCAGCTTCTGGCAGCCTGAGCTATACCTCGGTGACGAGAAAGTGGAGGATGCGTCCGTGATATTGGCCGATACGCTCTACTTTCAGACGATAGGTCTGGAAGTGCTGAAAGGCAATCCGCGCGACCTCTCCAGTATGAACAACGCTTTCCTGTCGCAGAGCAAGGCTCGTGAGATGTTCGGTGACGAAGACCCCATCGGGAAAGAAATCTCTGTGGGCAAGATGTTTAATGTCACCGTTCGCGGTATTTATCAGGATGTGCCCGGCAATACCAAATTTCCCCACAACGTGATGTTGTCATCCGCAGTTGCCGATTGGGGCTTCGGCCGGAGCACATGGACAGGAAATGATATTTATTATGTACTCTTCCGGCTGAAACGTCCGCAAGACGTGGAAGCCATGAACCAACGCGTGCAAAAGGCAGTGGAGCGCTACACGGAAACCCGCCAGGGAACAAGCGTGATGGAATTCAGTGTGCTTCCTTTGGGCGATATTCATATAAGCGAGCCCAATACCATCCGCCGATTGGTGATACTGGGTGTGCTGGGCTTCTCTATCTTTTTTGTATCCATTATGAACTACGTGCTTGCCGCCATATCTACCATCAGTCGCCGCGCCAAGGCGGTAGGGGTACATAAGTGTAACGGTGCCGGTAGCGGTGATATTCTGGGTATGTTCATGCTGGAGACGGGAGTCATGGTACTTGCTTCCGTGCTCTGTTCCCTGCTGCTGATGTATGCTTTCAGCGACACGATAGAAGATATGCTGGGTGCCCGTCTCGTGGATCTTTTCACGTTGCAGACTCTTTACGTGCCGGTGCTGACGGTGCTGTTGCTTTTTCTTGTAGCGGGAGTGCTGCCGGGGCAGATGTATGCCCGCATCCCTGTGACGCAGGTGTTTCGCCGTTATACCGATGGCAAGCGTTCGTGGAAGCGCGGACTGCTGTTTATGCAGTTTGCCGGTGTGGCCTTCATCCTCGGAATGCTCTTTACCGCCATCCACCAATACCATGACCTGATGAACCGCAATATGGGCTTCCATACCGACAGGCTGGTAGTAGGTTCCATATCGGGAAAGCTGGAAGATTTCTCAAACATAACCGATGCCATTCGTCGCCAACCCTACGTGGAGTCGGTGGCATGTAGCACTTCTCAATTGTTGCAGCATTACAGCACCTCTCTGTTAAAAGATACTCAAGGTACTCCCATTGCTTCGATACACTTTATGAGTATCGACAAGGACTTTCCTGCCGTCAGCGGCATGAAGTTGCTACAAGGTTCCTGGCCCCGGCACGAAGGGGAAGCCCTTATAGGCAGGAAGACCATGGAAACCCTGAAATGGGATACGGATGCCATCGGCAAGAAACTGTCCATTCCTCCTGGTTGGGCGGATCTGGAAGACTCTCCCACGGTAGTAGGCGTAATCGAAGATATCCGCAACATGGGTTTCTTTAATGGGCAGACCAATACAGCCTTCATCCTGAGCGGACGTCTGCGCGCATTCAATGTCCGCCTGAAAGAACCTGTGGACGAGAACCTGAAGCGCCTGAACGTCTTCGCCAAAGAAACCTGGCCCGACAAAGCGCTGGAGTTTACATCTTACAATGAAATCCGTCGCATACACAATGAGAGCGTATATCGCTTCCGCAACATCGTCTACGTCACCAGCATCTGCATCCTGCTCATCGTGCTGATGGGACTTATCGGCTACGTGAACGATGAAACGCAGCGCCGCTCCAAAGAGATTGCCATCCGCAAGGTGAACGGCGCCGAGGCTTCCTCTATCCTGCGGTTGCTTTCTGTCGGCATTCTGAAGGTTGCCGTCGGTGCAGTGGCGATAGGCATCGTTTTCTCCTGGTATGTCTCCGATTCCTGGATAGAACAGTTTTCCGACAGCGCCTTGCTTTCTCCCCTGTGGTTCGTCTTGCTGGCGCTTTGCCTGCTGGCACTCATCGTATTGGTCGTAATTGTCAGGGCATGGCGCATTGCCAATGAGAATCCGGTGAACAGTATTAAGAGCGAATAAAACGACGTACGACGACTCTGGGGGAAAGCGTGGCTGTATAAGGATAATTATAAACCTTTTGAGTAGGGGATAAGCTTGATTTCTTTTCATAAGCTTTTGGATTTGGTTATGAGGAAAACAGACTTTCCCTGCTCTTTTAAATGAGATAATTATGAGGCAGATTTATTATAGTTTTCAGATATTGCTCCGTGGTCGTGGCAGTAATATAGTGAAATTGCTATCATTGTCTTTTGGACTGTTGATAGGTGTGCTGATTTTCTCTCAGATAGCGTTCGAATTGAGCTATGAAAACTTCTACAAAGAGGTGGACAAGGTGGCAATATTGCAAATCCGTTGGATTAAAGACGGCGTACCGAATAAAGACTTGGATGATACGGCGCACAGACCGGCAGCCTCCGATTTAAGCGGCGCGTTACCACAATGGGTGGAAAGTGGCTGTGTGGCGATGAAGATGATGCAGTATTCCTTCGCACTGAATGGATATGAGATAAAAGGGACGGAAATGATAGGTGCAGATACTCTGTTCTTCAGTACCGTCGGATTAGAAGTGTTGCAGGGTGATGTACACGATCTTGCTACACGGAATGTCGTATTCCTTTCGGAAAGCATAGCTCGGAAACTTTTTCCGGATGAAAACCCCATAGGGAAAATGCTGATAGCTAATGAAAATATAGAAATGACCGTACGGGGAGTCTATCAGGATTTAAAGCCTAATACGGAATATTATCATAATGTTGTAGTTTCGCTGCCTACTATAGAGTGGCGTGAGGGAACGTGGAACAACAATGATATCTATTCTATCTTTTTTCGTATGAAGCATGTCGAAGACATTGAGGCGATGAATGGCAGCCTTGAACGGACAATCCGACTTTTTAACGATTATGATCGGGATGAAAAGTTTCATGCGGAATATGTGCTGACTCCTTTCAGTAAGTTGCACCTCTGTAAGTCGGACAATCGTCGAAGGCTTATCGTCCTGGCAGTCTTAGGCTTTTCCGTGTTCTTTATTTCTATCATGAATTATGTATTGGCGGCTATCGCTTCTCTGGGCAATAGAGCCAAGGTGATAGGGGTGAATAAATGTTGCGGTGCGGGTGATAGACAAGTGATGGGAATGTTCTTAGGGGAGACAGGGTTTGTTGTGCTGGCGGCTATCATAGTATCGGCTTTGATGGTATATCTGTTTTGTGGAAACATCGAGGAAATGATGCAGGTAAAACTGGCTGAAATTTTCTCTCCGGACAATCTTTGGACGGCGATAGTTACCGTCTTGTTACTCTTTCTGGTAGCGGGCATATTGCCGGGAAGGATTTTTGCCCGTATTCCTGTCACACAAGTATTTCGTCACTATACGGAAGGGAAACGTGGATGGAAGCGTGGATTGCTGTTCGTGCAATTTGCAGGCGTGGCATTTATTCTTGGAATGCTGCTCACGGTGGTAGGGCAGTATCATGTCATCATGAATACCGACTTAGGGTTCCGCAGTGAGGGATTGGCTAACATCAGACTGATAGTAAAAGACGTGAACGAACGGCGGAGCGTGTGTGAAATTTTATCCCGCCAGCCATATGTGGAGGGAGTGGCGTGCTCTTCCAACCGTATTCTTTCGCACTACAATACCAGCGAATTGGGAACTCATTATATGAGTATGGAAAAGGAGTATCCGCAAGTGATGGGGATGCAACTGATAGAAGGAAGCTGGCCGGAAAAAGATGGTGATATGTTGGTGGGTGAAACTACGGTGAAAGAACTGAAGATTACCGAACCGGTGGTGGGCCAGCGTTGCCCTGGGTTGGACAAAGGTGTTATTGTTGGTGTGGTGAAGGATATACGCAATATGGGTTTTGCAAGTACCATGAAAAGCACGGCCTTTATCTGTCATACTGATGCAGATTGGCTGAGCGATGTGAACGTGCGCCTCAAACAGCCTTATGACGAGAACCTGAAAAAACTGAAAACTTTCTATTCGGAATTGCGCCCTACGGCTAAGAATCAGTTCGCTTCTTTCAAAGAGATACGTGAGATACGCGGAAGAAGTGTCTATCGCTTCCGGAATACGGTATTTACCACCTCGCTATGTGTGCTCTTTATTGTACTGATGGGACTGATTGGCTACGTAAACAGTGAAACCGTCCGCCGCTCCAAAGAGATTGCCATCCGCAAGGTGAATGGCGCCGAGGCTTCCTCTATCCTGGAGTTGCTTTCTGCAGATATACTGAAAGTCGCTGTCGGTGCGATAGTGATAGGCACTGTTTTGGCATGGTATGTTTCCGGCATCTGGATACAGCAATTTCCGGACAGCGCCTTGCTTTCTCCCTTGTGGTTTGTACTGCTGGCGCTTTGCCTGCTGGCACTCATCGTATTGGTCGTAATTGTCAAGGCATGGCGCATTGCCAATGAGAATCCGGTGAACAGTATCAAGAGCGAATAAAAAAACTTGTATGGTGAGACAATTCTACTATAGTATATTAATGCTGCTGCGCGGGCGTAGCAATAACCTGACAAAGACCGTTTCCCTTACGTTGGGCTTATTCATCGGCGTCTTGCTTTTTGCTTGCGCGGCATTCCAGTTAAGTTATAACCGTTTCTTCCACCAGCCGGAACAGCTTTATCTGTCTTATCTGACCAATACACTGAACGACGTGCCCGATGAAGGAACCCCGTATGTGTACGGTCCGTTTGCTGAAGCCTTGCGGGAAAACTTTCCAGACGAGGTGGAAGATGCTACCGTGATGCGCGAAAGGGATATTTGCAACTACTACAATGGCAATATACGCCTGCCGGCCATCACGATCTATGCAGACCACCACCTGTTTTCCGCCTTAGGCATACAAGTGCTGGCTGGAAAACCGGAGGACTTGCAGGCGCCGGATGCCGTTTTCATTTCACGCTCTCTGGCAGATAAGATACGCGAGAATGCCGGACTGGAAACGGTAGTGGGCAAGCAATTGAACATGGACCGCAAGACACCTTACATCATCCGGGGTGTATTTGCCGACCAACCGGAGAACACGGATATTCCTTTTGACGCGGTCACCTCCATGTCGGAACTCTGGAACAACCAGAGGGCCGGCTGGGGATTTGATATCAGCTACCAGGTGATAGTACGTTTCCATCATCCGGAGCGGGATGTTTCCGTCGTGGAAGCCCGTCTGCCGGAACTGATGAAGAAGTATATGCCCAATTTCAACAAAAAGACGAACAATCGGCGGGCTTTTTCCTTTCGTCCCTTGGTGAAGCTTCATACCGAAAGTTCCACCGTACGCACGATGATACTGGTGATGACCATCCTTGCCGTTGCCATTCTGCTGATAGCCGCGTTCAACTATGTATTGATTTCCATCTCTTCCCTGGCACGTCGCGCCAAAGAAGTGGGAGTACATAAATGCAATGGTGCAGCTAACGGTACCATCTTCGGCATGTTTCTCACGGAAACGGCGATAACCGTATTGGTTTCAGTTTTATTATCCGGCGTGCTGATGTATCTTTTTCGCGATTTTGTAGAGGAGGTGGCTGCCGCCCGGCTTGCCTCGCTTTTCACGGTGCAGACCTTGTGGGTACCGGCTGTGGTGATTATTTTCGTGTTTCTGCTGGCGGGTGTACTGCCAGCATGGATATTCTCGTCCATTCCCGTGACACAGGTGTTCCGCCGCTACACGGAACGTAACGCGTCCTGGAAACGTCCGTTGCTTTTTATCCAGTTTATGGGTGTTTCTTTTATTTTCTGCTTTTTGATTGTGGTGCTGCACCAGTATCAGGCGGTGATAAACCGACCGTTGGGATATGACCCTACACGCGTCGTCACCTGCTGGGCCGATGTAGGCGGCAGTTATGAAAATCGCGTGGCCACTTTCGGCAGTCTGCCTATGGTGGAAGATTATGCTTGTGCCAGCCAGCTGGTTTGCGAAGGATATAGTGGCGATACGTTCGATGCGGGAGAAGGGCATCTGGTAAATACACGCTTGGACTGGGTGTCGCGCAACTTTCTGCCGATGATGAAAATTCCCATTTTGGAGGGGCGTAACTTTGATGCCGCAAGACGTGCATCCCGATTCATGGCCGATAGCGACGAACTCATAGTCAACAAAACCTTTGTGCGGGAAGCCGGCTGGAAAGACAGTCCCATCGGACATATCCTAAACTTTTATGAAAACAAGTTCGTGGTCGCAGGTGTCATGGAGGACTATCCCGTATTCAGTGCGTATGAAAGTCAGACGCCTGTCGTACTGGTATTGAAAGAGAATTGGGGAAGCACCCACTACATACGCCTGAAAGCCCCCTTTGAAGAAAACCTTGCCGCACTGAATCGCAGGATGCAGGAAATGTTTCCCACCGACTATGTGGAGTTTACTTCTCTTGAAAAAATATTGGAGGGGCAGTATACCGATGTCCGCCGCTTTCGGGATGCGGTATTGCTGGCAAGCATTTCTATTTTTTTCATTACGTTGATGGGACTGTTGGGCTACGTCAACGATGAAGTGCGCCGTCGCAGCAAGGAGATTGCCATTCGTAAAGTGAACGGAGCGGAAGCCGGAAGCATCATCGCCCTGTTGACAAAAGAAATAGCCTGGGTCGCTTTGCCCGCTGTGATATTGGGATGCGTATTTGCCTCGATTTTCGGGCACCGTTGGTTGGATAGCTTTGCCCAGCAGGCATATACAGGATGGGGGACATTTAGCGCAGTAACGCTGTTGCTTCTGGCCATAATTGCCGCCTGCATCGTGCTTCGCACCCGGCGCATTGCCAATGAGAATCCGGTGAACAGTATCAAGAGCGAATAGCCGGTAACCTTTTTATATAAATCCACAAGGCAATCGCCGCCGTCACGAAAGCGAAGAAGTCGGAGACCGGCATACTTAGCCATATTCCGTCCAGTCCTAAGTAGCGGGGGAAGATTATCAGTCCGGGTAATAGGTAGAGAAGTTGGCGGGTGAGGGAGAGGAAAATACTGATTTTCGCCTTTCCTATGCTTTGGAAGAAGTTGCCGATAACGATCTGCGCGCCTACCAGCGGGAACATGGCGATGCCGATGCGGACACCCCTCGCTGCCATGTTTATCAATTCCTCGTCGTGCGTGAAGATGGCGGAAACCGCATGGGGAAACAGCTCGCAGATGATGAAGCCTGTACTGGTGATGCACACGCCCGAAAGGATGCTGAGCCGCAAGGTGGCTTTCACACGGTCGTGGTTTTGCGCGCCGAAGTTATAGCCCACAATGGGTTGCATACCCATTGTCAGTCCTAATACGGTCATCACGTAGAGCACCAGCAGGCGATTCATAATGCCGTATGCGCCAATTGCCATATCGCCGCCATACCGTTGCAGGCTGTTGTTGACGATGATAACGATGACACAGGCCGTTACATTCATCAGGAAGGGCGACATACCGATGGAAAATATGCTGATGATAATGCGCTTCTTCAGTTTCCAGAAGCCCGGCTGGAAGCGCACGATGGTGGTCTTCTGCAAGAAATGGCTTATCACCCACACCATGCCGATGAACTGCGATATTACGGTTGCAGTGGCCGCTCCGCGGATGCCCCATCCGAAATGGAAAATGAAGATAGGGGCAAGGATGATGTTGCACACCACGGTCACCATAGACGTCAGCATGGCTTTCTTGGGATAACCGGTAGCACGCATCACGTTGTTCAGGCCAATCATGGTGTAAGAGATAGGCGTACCCAGCAGTATCACTTTCATGAAGTCGCGTGCATAGGGCAGAGTGTCGTTGCTGGCACCAAAGAACCGCAAGATATCGTCCAGGAAGATATAAGAAATGCTTCCGAAGAACACGGAATTGATGAGGCAGAACATCAGCGTGTTTCCCAGCACTTCCGTAGCGCCGTCCAGATCTTTTTGTCCCAGCCGGATGGAGGAGATGGTTGCTCCGCCTGCCGATACCAGGGTACAGAAAGCGACGACGAGGTTCATCAGCGGGAAGGTGATGGCAAGTCCGGCTATACCCATGGCGCCCACACCGTGGCCGATGAAGATACTGTCGATGATGTTGTATAACGAGGTAATCGTCATCCCGATGATGGCGGGTATGGAGTATTGCAAAAGTAATTTGCCTATACGCTCGGTTCCTAATATATGCGGGTTGTTCATGAAAATGGCAAAATTAAAGTTGTACAAAGATAGTGCAATTTGGGGGGAATGCAAGTTTTTTAAGAGGAGTTAAAGGAGTTAGAAGGAGTTAGAGGAGTTAAAGCTCAATACTTCTGCTTATTGATATAAACTTCAATCCTTTACTTTATTTAAAACTACAACCTATAAAATATTTGCTTGGTTCGATGATTATTCAGACCTTTGCAAATCCAAATGAAAGAATGAAAGAATGAAAGAATGAAAGAATGAAAGAGAGGGGATAATTAATAATGAAAGAATTAAAAAATGAAAAGCGATGTATAAGTGCAATATGCGGATGAACACACACCACTTTTAATTCTTTCATTCTTTAATTCTTTCATTTTAATAAAAAACTATTTATGGAAATAAAGAAACCAATAGCCGTCCTTTTCGATTTCGACGGCGTAATTATGGACACAGAGACACAGTATAGTATCTTCTGGCACAAGGTGGGAACAGACTATTTAGGAATGGACGACCTGGAAAGCCGGGTAAAGGGGCAGACGTTGACGTACATCTACAACACCTTTTTCCCGGAGAAAACGGCCGAACAGGCAGAGATAACCGAAGCCCTCAACCGCTTCGAGCAGGAAATGAAGTATGAGTTCGTCCCGGGCGTACTGGACTTTATCGCCGATTTGCACCGCCACGGAGTGAAAATGGCTGTCGTCACCAGTTCCAACGAACAGAAGATGGCTGCCGTCTATCGTGCCCATCCCGAAGTAAAGACCTTATTCCACCGCATCCTTACCGCGGAAATGTTTGCCCACTCCAAGCCCGCGCCCGATTGCTTCCTCCTCGGCATGGAAGTCTTCGGCTCCGATGCCGAAACAACGTACGTCTTCGAAGACTCCTTCAACGGCCTGAAAGCCGGAATAGCCTCCGAAGCCAACGTTATCGGCCTGGCAACTACCAATAGCCGTACCGCCATCGCCCCCTTCTGTCACCACATTCTGGACGATTTCCGGGGCTTTACCTACGATAAAATGCTTCAAGTGCACAAGTAATAAGAAAAAGCGTTACCTTTGCAGCGGATTTTAAAATGTGCTAATGTGCTAATATGCTAATGTGCTAATTGGCTGCGCGGTGTAGGTGCTGCGCTGTCATGCCGCATGGTCATTAGCACATTGGCATATTAGCACATTAGCACATTGCTCACATTAAATAAGTAAAAATATGGCTGGATACATTTCAGATGACACACGTAAAGTGACTACTCATCGCCTCGTAGAGATGAAACAAAGAGGTGAAAAGATATCGATGTTGACTTCGTACGACTACACTATGGCGCAGATTGTGGATGGTGCAGGGATGGACGTGATTCTGGTAGGCGACTCCGCCTCGAACGTAATGGCGGGAAACGTGACCACACTTCCCATTACACTCGACCAGATGATTTATCATGCCAAGTCCGTGGTTCGCGGCGTGAAGCGTGCCATGGTAGTGGTGGATATGCCTTTCGGTTCTTACCAGGGAAATGAGATGGAAGGACTGGCTTCCGCCATCCGCATCATGAAGGAAAGTCATGCCGACGCCCTGAAGATGGAAGGCGGCGAAGAGATTATCGGTACGGTGAAGCGCATCCTCAGCGCAGGCATCCCCGTGATGGGACATCTGGGACTGATGCCGCAATCCATTAATAAATACGGAACTTATACCGTGCGCGCCAAGGACGACTCGGAAGCCGAGAAGCTGGTACGCGACGCCCACCTGCTGGAAGAAGCGGGATGCTTTGCCATCGTGCTGGAGAAAATTCCCGCAGCCCTCGCCGAGCGCGTGGCAAGCGAACTGACTATCCCCATCATCGGCATCGGTGCCGGCGGCGGTGTGGACGGGCAGGTATTGGTCATTCAGGACATGCTGGGCATGAACAACGGTTTCCGTCCGCGTTTCCTGCGCCGCTATGCCGACCTTCATACGGTAATGACCGACGCTATCAGCCATTACATATCCGATGTGAAGAACTTAGACTTCCCGAATGAGAAAGAACAGTACTAACAAACTTATGACGCTGAACTTTGGGCAGATGTGTGCGGCAAACCTGTTGCTGTTCGCATCTGCCTATATGCTTTTCCCGATGTTCCCCTTTGTGATGGCGGAACAGGTGGGCATCCCGCTTCTGCAAGCGGGGGGCATGTGCCTGTATTTTGTGGCGGCGATGTTTGCGGCAGGCCCGTTTCATGCTTACCTGGGAGACGAATACAAGCGGAAGCACGTCCTGCTCTATTCCATGTTTGTCATGCTGGCGGCGATGCTGGGATATGCGTTCGTGGACAGCTATGCGAAACTGCTGTTGCTGGTATTGGTGCAGGGAGCGAGTTTCGGATTGGCAACGACGGCAGGCATCACGGTAGCTATCGACATTACCAACTCCACACGACGCAGTGCGGGAAACATGGCTTACGCATGTTCTTCCCGCTTGGGAATGCTGGCAGGCGTTGGACTGGGCTTTTGGCTATACAGCCTTTACGGGTTTCGCACCACGGTCTATCTGTCTGTTGCCGCCGGACTTATCGGTATGTTCTTCGCTTCGCGGGTGTACGTCGCTTTCCGGGCGCCTATCGGCCTGTCACTTTGCAATATCGACCGTTTTATTCTGCCAAGGGCATTGGTTCCGGCAGTGAATTTATTGTTTATCGCCTTTGTGCCGGGGGTATTGTCTCCGCTGTTGCTATCGGGAGATTATATCGCTCTGCCGGCTTTGGCAATCCTTACCCTCTTGTCCGTTCCCTTTACGAAGATGTTCGTCAAGCTCTCTCATCATTGCCAACGGGGGACGGCGAATACTACTTGCCAGCTCTTCATCGAGGGGGGCTTTCTGGCAGGCCTCATGGCGGCTTGTTATCTGGTAGAAACTTCTTTGCTATATTATGCGGCAACGGTCGCTGCCTTCCTTGCGGTCTTCTGCTTCTGTCTGCTGACGTATTCTTATTATAAAAGGAAGAAGGTTAGGTGAGTTTTTGAGTTCCTAAGTTTTTGAGTTCTTGAGTTTCCGGATAGGGGGCTGATGACAGGAATAAAGTTTTAGACATAAGAACAAAAGAACAAATAAGAAAGCGTGTACAGGAATCTGTTCTTATGTTCTTCTGTCTAAACTTCCGTTACCTGTGGGATAACCTTTCTTTTCCCCTGGTGTAACGGCTTTTACATGCAGGTGTAACGGCTTTTACACCCAGGTGTAACGACCTTTACGCCCAGGTGTAACGGCTTTTACATGCAGGTGTAACGACCTTTACATACAGGTGTAACTGTCCGGTAAATGCAGTGTATTGACAATCAGTTCTTTGTCGTTTTTCAACAAAAGCTTGCTATGAGTTCTTTCACATATGGCATAAAGATAATCAGCCCGATAATTGCTGCCGCTATGGCACAGACCAGCACCGCACCGGCGGCAATGTCCTTCACCTGTCCCGCCAAGGGATGCCGTTCGGGAGACACCAGATTCACCAGCCTTTCGATGGCCGAGTTGAACAATTCGGCAGCGATTACCATCCCGATGCACACGAGGACTATCATCCACTCCGTGCGCGTGATGTGCCATAGCCATCCGGCAGTGACCACCACTACCGTGGCAATCAGGTGAAAACTCAGGTTCTGTTCCTTGCCTACGCAACTCTTGATGCCTTTCCAAGCATAGCCGAAACTCCGGATTTGTTTTTTAAAGTCGTATTTCATTCGCCAGTATGTCAGGACAATCTGTTAGTATCAGTTTCTGCTCACTTGTTTCACCCCTTTCACCGTCCGCAACTTCTTTATCAGCGCTTCCAGGCGTCCCGTATCGCCTACCATGATGGTCAGCGTACCCGAGAACAGACCGTCGTTCGAGTCGATGCCGATGCTGCGCAGGGTGATGCCCGTCTCTTTGGATATGATGGAGGTGATATTGGTGACGATGCCGATGTCGTCGTGCCCCACCACCCGCAGGGTAATCGGATATTGCGTACCCTGCGACTTACCCGCCCAGCGGGCTTTCACAATTCGGTAGCCGAACCGTTGGCGCATGTCGCTTGCGTTCGGGCAGTCGCTGCGGTGTATCTTGATGCCGCCGCTCACGGTGACGAAACCGAACACATCGTCTCCGTAGATGGGATGGCAGCAACGCGCCAGTGTGAAGTCCAGCCCTTTCAGGTTCTGGTCGATGACGAGCACATCCTCCTTGGTCGAGGTTTCTTCCGGCAGCGTGGGTTGCAGGTTGTATCCCTCGGCACTGCGGTAAATGATGTCGTCGTGCGTATCATTCTCACGCCTTTGCTGCTCCAGGTATTTGTCGATTATCTCGTTCACGTCGAGCTGTTCGTCGGCAATGCTCTGATAGAAATCCGTCACCACCTTGAAGCCGAGGCGCTTGATGAGGCGCATCATCGTTCCTTCGTCGTATTCTATCTTCCGGTTCTTGAATTTACGTTCCAGCGTCTCCTTGGCGAAGGCGTGCTGGCGGGCAGCCATTTCCTTCAGTGCCTGCCTGATTTTGGTACGGGCTTTCGAGGTGGTGACGATGTTCAGCCAGTCCTGTTTGGGAGTCTGGGTGTTGGACGTCATGATTTCCACTTGGTCGCCGCTTTGCAGCACGTGCTTCAGTTGCACGTTCTTTCCGTTCACTTTGGCGCCGATGCATTTGCACCCCAGCTTGGTATGGATGTGAAAAGCGAAATCCAGCACCGTGGAGCCCTTGCCCAACTTGAAGAGGTCGCCTTTGGGAGTGAAGACAAACACCTCGTCTTCGTATAAGTCCAGTTTGAACTGGTCCATCGTCTCCAGTCCGTTGCTGTCGGAATTTTCCAGCGCTTCGCGAATAGAGGTGAGCCATTCGTCCAGTCCGTTTTCGCCTTTCACGCCCTTGTAGCGCCAGTGCGCCGCCAGCCCCCGCTCGGCTATCTCGTCCATGCGTTCGGTACGTATCTGCACCTCCACCCACTTGCCTTCGGGACCCATGACGGTGATGTGCAGCGATTCGTAACCGTTGCTTTTGGGCACCGACAGCCAGTCGCGCAGGCGCTTCGGATTCGGCTGGTACATGTCCGTCACGATGGAGTACGCCTGCCAGCATTCCAGCTTTTCTTTTTCATACGAAGAATCCAGTATCACGCGGATGGCAAACAAGTCATACACTCCCTCGAAGGGGCATTTCTGCTTTTTCATCTTCTGGTAGATGGAATGGATGGACTTGGTGCGCCCCTTGATGTGGAATTTCAGTCCCGCTTCCTCCAGCTTCTTCTGCACGGGGGCGATGAAGGCGGCTATATACTTGTCGCGCGAGGCTTTCGTCTCGTTCAGCTTTTCTTTTATATGATAGTACACTTCCTTCTCGGTGTACTTCAGCGAGAGGTCTTCCAGTTCCGATTTCAGCTTGTAGAGACCCAGCTTGTGGGCGAGCGGGGCATACAGGTAGGCAGCTTCGTTGGCCACTTCCCTGCGTGCTTCGTCGTTCTTGCAATCCTTTATCTGCCGCATGATGTTCACGCGGTCGGCAATCATGATGAGGATGACACGCATGTCTTCGGCAAAGGACAGCAAAAGGTTGCGGAAGTTCTCCGATTCGATGGTGGGACTTTTGGAATAAAGCTCGTTGACGCGAATCAGGCCACGGATAATGCCTGCCACGTCTTCGCCGTAGTTCTTTTCCACTTCTTCCGAAGTGCACGTGCCGCAGCGCACCGGGTCGTGAAGCATCAGTCCCAGAATGGAGGCGCGCTTCATGCCGATTTCTTCTGCCACGATGACGGCTGTCTGCATATCCTTGATGATGGGATTCAGACCGAAGATGTCCCGCTGGATGCGGTTATTCTGTATTGAGTTGACCAGATGTGTTTTCAGTTTCTTGCAGTCTCCCTTCTGGAGCGTATCGCCTGAAAGTTGCAATAGTTTTCGGTAGAGAAGGAAGAGTGATTCCTTCTCTTCGGCGGTGAAAAATTCATCAGTTTCCATAATCGTCCGTATTTTGTGCTGTAAAGGTAGTTTTTTTCTTCTTTTTCTTGACAGTGCTTGCGCTTTTTTTGTATTTTTGGGCATCAATTAATAAAAAACAGATAGTATGATGACACTCCAGGACAAAGAGATGCTTGCCAAGAAGGGCATTTCAGAAGAGCAGATAGCCGAACAACTGGCTTGTTTCGAGAAAGGTTTTCCGTATTTGAAGTTATTTGCCGCCGCTTCGGTGGAGCAGGGTATCTTAGCGCCCGATACGGACGAACAGGAGAAATATTTAAACGCGTGGGACACTTACACTCAGACGGATAAGGTCGTGGTGAAGTTTGTTCCGGCTTCGGGTGCCGCAAGCCGCATGTTCAAGAATTTGTTTGAATTTCTGGGGGCTGACTACGATGAGCCGCAGACGGACTTTGAAAAGACGTTCTTCGGGAAAATCGATAAGTTCGCGTTCTATGACGATTTGAACGAGGCTTGCCGGAAGACAGCCGGGAAAGATATTCCCGCCCTGATGGCCGAAGGAAACTATAAGGCAGTGGTGGCCGCGTTGCTCGAAACGGCGGGACTGAACTACGGTTCGTTGCCGAAAGGCCTGCTGAAATTCCATAAGTACGAAGAAGGAAGCCGCACGCCGCTGGAAGAACATCTGGTAGAAGGTGCGCTGTATGCCGCCAACAGAAACGGAAAGGTGAACGTGCACTTCACGGTATCGCCCGAGCACCGCGCCCTGTTCCAGGCGTTGGTAGACGAGAAAGCGGCGGTTTATGCCAAGAAGTATGGTGTGGACTACAACATCAGCTTCTCCGAACAGAAGCCCAGTACCGACACGATTGCCGCCGATATGGACAACAAGCCTTTCCGCGATAACGGCAAGTTGCTGTTCCGTCCCGGTGGCCACGGCGCTCTGATAGAGAACCTGAACGACCTTGATGCCGACATCATCTTCATTAAGAATATAGATAATGTAGTGCCCGACAAGCTGAAAGGCGACACCGTATTATATAAGAAACTGATTGCCGGCGTGCTCATCGCCTTGCAGCAGCAGGCATTCGCCTACTTGCAGTTGCTGGACAGCGGCAAATACACGCACGAACAGGTGCTGGAAATCCTGCAGTTCTTGCAGAAGAAGCTGTATTGCAAGAATCCGGAAACCAAGAACCTCGAAGATGCCGAACTGGTGATTTACTTGAAAGAGAAACTGAACCGTCCGATGCGTGTATGCGGCATGGTGAAGAACGTGGGTGAACCGGGTGGCGGTCCGTTCCTGGCTTACAACAGCGACGGAACGATTTCTCTGCAAATCCTGGAAAGTTCGCAGATTGATATGAAAGACCCGGAGAAGAAAGAGATGTTCGAGAAGGGTACGCACTTCAATCCGGTGGATTTGGTTTGTGCCGTACGCGATTACAAGGGGAATAAGTTCGACCTGGTGAAGTATGTGGATAAGGCTACCGGCTTCATCTCCTATAAATCGAAGAACGGCAAGGAACTGAAAGCCCTTGAACTCCCCGGCTTGTGGAACGGCGCTATGAGTGACTGGAACACGGTATTCGTGGAAGTGCCTCTCACCACCTTCAACCCGGTGAAGACTGTAAACGACTTATTGCGTGAACAACATCAATGAGATAATGTGCTAATGTGCTAATATGCTAATGTGCTAATGACCTGCGGCGTGGTAGCGAACTGAAGGATGAAAGCACTTTAGCGGGGCGAAATTTTAAGGATTGAACACAGAGACACAGAGGCACAGAGAGTTTATTTTGAGCACTTAAAAACTCTGTGTCTCTGTGACTCTGTGTTCAAACATTCCCCTTTGAGTAGCGCCCCCATGCCGCAAGGTCATTAGCACATTAGCACATTGATAACATTAGCACATTCAAACATTAGCACATTGGCACATTAGCATATTAGCACATTAAAATATTAAATAAATGTATAAGATTTTATTATTAGGCTCTGGTGAGTTGGGGAAAGAATTTGTGATTTCCGCGCAGCGCAAGGGGCAATACATCATTGCCTGCGATTCCTACGCAGGCGCTCCCGCCATGCAGGTGGCGGATGAATGCGAAGTATTCAGTATGCTGGACGGTGACGCTCTGGAACGTGTGGTGCGCAAGCACCGTCCGGATATTATTGTTCCGGAGATTGAAGCAATCCGTACGGAACGTTTGTACGACTTTGAAAAAGAAGGAATTCAGGTAGTGCCCAGTGCACGTGCGGTAAACTTCACGATGAACCGGAAAGCCATCCGTGACCTTGCCGCGAAAGAACTGGGCTTGAAGACTGCCAAATACTTCTACGCCAAGTCGCTGGACGAACTGAAAGAAGCCGCCGCAAAGATTGGTTTCCCCTGTGTGGTGAAGCCTCTGATGTCTTCTTCCGGTAAAGGTCAGTCCCTCGTCAGAAGCGCCGACGAACTGGAACATGCCTGGGAATATGGATGCAGCGGTAGCCGGGGCGATATCAAAGAACTGATTATCGAAGAATTTATCAAATTCGACAGCGAAATCACCCTGCTCACCGTTACCCAGAAGAACGGTCCCACTTTATTCTGCCCACCCATCGGCCACGTACAGAAGGGAGGAGATTACCGCGAAAGCTTCCAGCCCGCACATATCGACCCTGCCCATCTGAAAGAAGCGCAGGACATGGCGGAAAAGGTTACCCGTGCCCTGACCGGTGCAGGACTGTGGGGAGTGGAATTCTTCCTGAGCCACGAAAACGGGGTGTACTTCTCCGAACTTTCACCGCGTCCGCACGATACGGGTATGGTGACTTTGGCAGGAACGCAGAACCTCAATGAGTTCGAACTCCATTTGCGTGCCGTGCTCGGCCTGCCCATTCCGGGTATCAAGCAGGAGAGGATAGGGGCGAGCGCCGTGATTCTTTCGCCTATCGCAAGCCAGGAACGTCCCAATTACCGGGGCATCGAAGAAGTGACGAAAGAAGAAGATACCTACTTGCGCATCTTCGGAAAACCGACTACCCGCGTCAACCGCCGCATGGGCGTTGTGCTCTGTTATGCGCCGTTGGGCAGTGACCTCGACGCCTTGCGTGACAAAGCGAAGCGCATCGCCGCGAAAGTCGAAGTTTATTAAACACAGGAATAGATTGAATCCCGGATTGTTCATTCAAACAGTCCGGGATAAATTTCACCTCCCAGTTCGCTAACATTCAGCTCTTTCAGCAGTTTGCCTTCCTCCGAATAAAGCAACTGGTACTCCGTATCGGAATTATATTCTTCCACCTCGATTACGATTACCGCCGGACGTTTGGGGAAAGTGATTATCCGCACGTCCCTCAGTCGCATGGAAGCCATCAGGCTGTGCATGAAAGCATCCGCCACCGCAACGGGAACTTTCTTCAGAGATTCCACATCCGTTTCGGTCATTACCCAGCGTGCGTTTTCGTCATACCACACATCGATTTCCACGCTATCTTTCACGAACTCCGCCACGTAGCATCCGGCCATCTGGTTCCATTCCACACGGGTGGCTTGCGGATACATTTCACGAAAAGCGGTTTCTACTTTGGCGGGAAGCCGTCCGGCCGCACAGGCGGCAACGAAGAGTAGGAGAGGGGCAGCTATCCCCAGAAGACTAAGTTTTTTCATCATCGTTATAAAGTTATCAATTGCCATTATTAACTTTATAACTCTTCCTTTGTTTACTCCATCCCGCTTTTTTAAACCGTCAGCACCCCTTTATAGACAAACGCCTTTTCTCCGAAGTCGATATCCGGAATCGTGGCATCCCCCCTGAAAAGCCCGTAGACCGAGGAACCGGAGCCGCTCATCGACGCATAGACAGCGCCTTGCCGGTACATTTCTTCCTTGATTTCTCCGATTTCCGGGAATTGGGGGAAAACGCTTTCTTCGAAATCATTCACCATGTATTCTTTCCATTCCTCCACCGGCATTCGCACAATCTCCTTCAGCGACCTTTCCGGACGTCGGGGCCTTATCTGCGAGAAAGCGTCCCTGGTGGAAACAAAGATGTCCGGCTTCACCAGCCATAGTCCGTATCCCTTCAGGCTGAGCGGAACAGGAGAGAATATATTACCGATGCCTTCCGCAAAGGTCGGAGCATTGCGGATGAAGAAAGCGCAGTCCGCTCCCAGTCGGGCGGCATACTCCTCCAGTTTGTCCGCCGACAGACCGAGGTCGAACTTTTCATTCAGCAGCTTCAGCATGAAAGCCGCGTCCGCCGAACCGCCGCCCAGTCCCGCGCCCGAAGGAATATGCTTGAACAGGTGGATATCTACCGGCGGCAAGTCGAATTCGTCGTCCAGCAGTTTGTAGGCTTTCACCACCAGATTATGGTCGGGGTCACCTTCAATCTTCAGGCCGGACTGGTGCAAGCCGTATTTCCCGGTGCCGTCCACCGGAATGTTTATTTCGAGGGCGTCTTCCACCGGGATGGGATAGAATATCGTTTCCAGGTTATGATAGCCGTCCGGACGTTTCTCTGTGATATTCAGTCCTAAGTTAATCTTCGCATTCGGAAAGGTCAGCATCTTTTTTCTCTTTTAAGGTGTTATTCGTTTACGGATGCGAAGTTAATAATTTATTTATATTTATTGCCCCAATCGAGGTCGAACAAAAAGATAAATCCCTTATCTTTGCTCTCCGTTTCCGGTAAAGCGCAGTGCAATGCCGGAATGCGATACCGTAATGTGATATCGTTGTTGTATGTATGGTAGCGTAGCCTAAGGCTGAAAGCCTTCTATCTTATAGCCCGGGGTAACACCCCGGGTTTAAAAGTAGTCAATACGTCTGCGCCCTGTAAGGGCATAAGCATACATACAAGACTTTTGCCCTTACACGGCGCATAAGTAAGATATATACTTTTACCCGAGGGTGTTACCTCAGGTTGATAAGATAAAAACTAATTTTAATCATTTATTTAATTCATAACTAAATAAAGTGCCAGAACAAAGACGAACTCCCCGCAACTCCAAGGGCAAAGCTCCCCAGCCCGTCAACGACTACGGGCGCATCCAGCCGCAAGCGCCGGAACTGGAAGAAGCCGTACTCGGTGCCCTGATGATAGAGAAAGACGCTTATTCACTGGTAAGCGAAATTCTCCGTCCGGAATCTTTTTACGAACACAGACACCAGCTTATCTATGCCGCCATCACCGACTTGGCCATCAACCAGAAACCGGTGGATATCCTCACCGTGAAGGAACAACTTTCCAAACGCGGAGAACTGGAAGAAATCGGCGGCCCTTTCTATATCACGCAGCTCAGTAGCAAGGTGGCATCTTCCGCGCACATCGAATACCATGCCCGCATCATTGCGCAAAAGGCATTGGCGCGCGAACTGATCACCTTCACCAGCAACATACAGACCAAAGCCTTCGACGAAACCCTCGACGTGGACGACCTGATGCAGGAAGCCGAAGGCAAACTGTTCGAGATTTCGCAGCAGAACCTGAAGAAGGATTATACGCAGATTAACCCGGTAATTGCCGAAGCATACGACCTCATTCAGAAAGCAGCCGCCCGTACCGACGGTTTGAGCGGACTGGAAAGCGGCTTCAACAAGCTGGATAAGATGACTTCCGGCTGGCAGAAGTCCGACCTGATTATCATTGCCGCCCGTCCGGCGATGGGTAAAACCGCCTTCGTGCTCTCCATGGCGAAGAACATCGCCGTGAATTTCCGCAATCCGGTCGCCCTGTTCTCGCTCGAAATGAGTAACGTGCAGTTGGTGAACCGTCTTATCTCCAATGTGTGCGAAATCCCCAGTGAGAAGATTAAGAGCGGTCAGCTTGCCGACTACGAATGGCAACAGTTGGACTACAAGCTGCGCGACTTGCTCGATGCACCGCTCTACGTCGACGATACGCCCTCCTTGTCCGTCTTCGAACTCCGTACCAAAGCCCGCCGCCTGGTGCGCGAGCATGGTGTGAAGATTATCATCATCGACTACCTTCAGTTGATGAACGCCAGCGGTATGTCTTTCGGCAGCCGCCAGGAAGAGGTAAGTACCATCTCACGCTCTCTGAAGGGATTGGCAAAGGAACTGAATATCCCCATCATCGCCCTTTCACAGTTGAACCGTGGTGTGGAGAACCGTGAAGGAGAGGAGGGGAAGCGCCCGCAGTTGAGCGACCTTCGTGAGTCCGGAGCCATCGAGCAGGATGCCGACATGGTTTGCTTCATCCACCGTCCCGAATACTACAAGATTTATACTTCCGCCGACGGCAGCCACCTTCGCGGTATGGCGG
>ENA-OYYE01000160-OYYE01000160.1-human-gut-metagenome-genome-assembly--contig:-NODE-160-length-44766-cov-9.204894_pt1 | contig 44766 bp, 31 predicted proteins | sample MGYA00243244_ERZ653437 | MGnify/ENA primary metagenome ERZ653437 (study PRJEB26926, sample SAMN06165130) | human gut metagenome | biome: ENVO:00009003; feature: ENVO:2100002; material: ENVO:00002003...
CAGTAATGAAAAGAACATTTCAACCCTCTAACAGAAAGAGAAAAAACAAACACGGATTCCGTGAGAGAATGGCTACAGCTAATGGTCGCAGAGTATTGGCCGCACGTCGTGCAAAAGGAAGAAAGAAACTGACTGTTTCTGACGAATACAACGGAGTGAAGGCATAAGCCGATTCCCTCGTAAAGAAATAAGAGAGCCGCAAAGGACTGGTGACAGTGTTTTGCGGCTTTTCTTATGCTTTCTTCAGAAAAAATAGCTTGTTGCCGCCACTTCTTCATTCGTCAACTTTCTTTCTTCACTTTAAATATTGTATCTTTGCACCAAATAAACAATCGATTATGACTATAAAAGAGTTTTTTTCTTTCCGGCAGAACAGGTTCTTCTGGGTGAACATTGCCGCAATGGCGATTGTAATCGTGGCATTGTTGTTCGGTACATTGAAAGGAATCGATATATATACCCGTCATGGGGAAGCGTTGGTTGTGCCCGACGTCAAGGGCATGAGCGTACGGGAGGCGGAAGCTGTTTTCGCCAAACGCGGACTGCATTGTGTGGTTTCCGACTCTACCTATGTCAAAGACCGTACGGCAGGCTCTATCCTTGACTATACTCCCTCCGCCGGGCAGAAAGTGAAAAAAGGACGCACCGTTTATCTCACTATCAATACCCTTAACGTGCCCTTGCAAGTGGTGCCTGATGTAGCCGACAACAGTTCGCTGCGCCAGGCGGAAGCCCGCATACTGGCTTCCGGCTTCAAGCTGAATGATATCCAGCACGTGGCGGGAGAGAAAGACTGGGTGTATGGAGTGAAGTATCAGGACCGGATGCTGACTATCGGCGAAAAGGTGCCGATGGGAGCCACGCTTACGCTGATGGTGGGCAATGGCGAGAACAATGAAATCCGGAGTGATTCGTTGTCCGTCGATGAAGAAATGGTGGTGCAGGAACCTGTAAGCACCGAAGACTCTGCCGCCGATGAATCCTGGTTCTAAGTATGTATGCATAGGGGAGGAAATAATCTTAATTTATAAAGGGAGATGCAACCGATGATTGATGAACTGCCGGACGACGTCGTGATGGATGAACTGGACGATATAGAACCCGTCGTCGACGAGGCGCAACTCTATGAACACTTCCGCGTGGTGGTGGACAAGGGGCAGGAGATGATGCGTGTGGACAAATACCTGTTCGACCGCCTGACCAATGCTTCGCGCAACCGCATCCAGAAGGCTGCCGACGCCGGTTTCGTAATGGCAAACGGCAAGCCGGTAAAGAGCAGCTACAAGGTGAAACCGCAGGATGTGATTACCGTCATGATGGACCGCCCCCGTTACGAGAATGAAGTCATCCCCGAAGATATTCCCCTCGACATCGTTTATGAGGACAAGTACCTCATGGTGGTGAACAAACCTGCCGGCCTCGTGGTGCATCCGGGACACGGCAACTATCGCGGAACTCTGGTCAACGCCCTTGCCTGGCATATGAAAGACAATCCCGACTACGATGCCAACGACCCGCACGTGGGTCTGGTGCATCGCATCGACAAAGATACTTCCGGACTGTTGGTGATAGCCAAGACGCCGGATGCCAAAACCCACCTCGGCCTTCAATTCTTCAACAAGACTACCAAACGCCGCTACCGCGCCCTCGTCTGGGGGAACGTGGAGCAGGACGAAGGTACGGTTGTGGGGAACATCGGCCGCAATCCGCGCGACCGTATGCAGATGACCGTGTTGCCCGACGACCAGGGTAAACATGCCGTAACCCATTACCGGGTGTTGGAACGCCTGGGCTATGTCACCTTGGTGGAGTGTATTCTTGAAACAGGCCGCACACATCAGATTCGTGTGCACATGAAGCATATCGGCCACATCCTTTTCAACGACGAACGCTATGGCGGCCACGAAATCCTGAAAGGAACCCATTTTGCCAAATACAAACAATTTGTAAATAACTGCTTCGATACTTGTCCGCGGCAGGCGCTGCACGCCATGACGCTGGGGTTTGTACATCCCGTTACCGGAGAAGAACTGTACTTTACCTCGGAACTGCCCGACGACATGTCCCGTCTGATTGATAAGTGGAGAGGTTATATCAGTAACAGAGAATTAGAATGAAACGCACCATTGCTATTGTATGCGGAGGAGATACCTCTGAGTTTGAAGTTTCCCTGCGCAGCGCACAAGGAATCTACTCCTTTCTTGATAAGGAGAAGTACACATTATATATTGTAGAAATGAAAGGGACGGACTGGCACGTTCAGCTTCCCGACGGCACCAAGTCTCCGGTGGACCGCAATGACTTCAGTTTTTGCTACAACGGACAGAAGCTGACGTTCGACTACGCCTATATCACTATTCACGGAACACCCGGTGAAGACGGGCACTTGCAGGGCTATTTCGACATGCTTCGTATCCCGTATTCCTGCTGCGGAGTGTTTGCCGCATCGCTCACCTACAATAAGTTTGCCTGCAACCAGTTCCTCCATGCTTTCGGCGTCCGTATTGCCGACTCCCTGTTGTTGCGCAAAGGCCAGGCAGTCTCCGACGAGGAGGTGCTCGATAAAATCGGTTTGCCCTGTTTCATCAAGCCCAACCTGGGCGGCTCCAGCTTTGGCGTGACGAAGGTAAAGACGAAGGAACAGATACAGCCTGCTATCGCAAAGGCTTTGGAAGAAGCCGATGAAGTGATGATTGAGGCATTCATGGCGGGAACAGAAATCACTTGCGGTTGTTATAAGACAAAGACGAAAAGCGTCGTGTTCCCCATTACCGAAGTGGTATCGCATAATGAATATTTCGACTACAAAGCCAAATATAACGGTGAGTCGGATGAAATAACGCCGGCACGCATTTCCGACGAGTTGCGCGACCGGGTGCAGCAGTTAACTTCCGCCATCTACGATATTCTCGGTGCTTCCGGAATCATCCGCATCGACTATATCATTACTGAAGGCGAGAAAATCAACCTGTTGGAAGTGAACACCACTCCGGGTATGACTGCCACCAGTTTCATTCCTCAACAGGTGCGGGCCGCAGGCTTGGAGATGGGACAGGTGCTGGAGGATATAATTGAAGATAAGAGATGATGTTAGAAGGAGTTATCACTTTGTTAGGAGTTAAAGGAGTTAGAGGAGTTAAAGCCGATAGTCTGCTTTGCCGCCTCCTTTCCGTGTCCGCTACCGGAGTATCGGCTTTAACTCCTCTAACTCCTAATGCAGTGATAACTTCTTTAACTCCCAATAATATATTACCCCCTAAATAACAACCACTATGAACGTCGAATTTGATGAAATCCGTCCTTATCACGATGAAGAGCTTCCTCAAATTTTTGAGGAACTGATTGCCGACCCGGTATTCCGGCAAGCGGTTTCCGTAGCTGTTCCCGGTGTACCGTTCGAACTGCTGGCACAGCAGATGCGTGCTTGCAAGACCAAACTCGATTTCCAGAAAGTATTCTGTTACGACCTCTTGCGTAAACTGGCGAGGGATACCACGGACGGGTTTATGCTCGACCACACGGCTTTGCCCGATAAGCAGGCGGCATACACCTACATTTCCAATCACCGCGACATCATCCTCGATTCCGGTTTCCTGTCCGTGCTTCTGGTGGATCAAGGCATGGATACGGTGGAAATCGCTATCGGCGACAACCTCCTTATTTATCCGTGGATTAAGAAGTTTGTGCGGGTAAACAAGTCTTTCATTGTGCAGCGTGGACTGACGATGCGCCAGAAGCTGGAGTCCTCCGCCCGTATGTCTCGCTACATGCACTATACCATCTGCGAAAAGAAGCAATCCATCTGGATAGCGCAGCGCGAAGGACGCGCCAAGGATTCGAGCGACCACACGCAGGACAGCGTCCTTAAGATGCTGGCGATGGCGGGAGAAGGAGACAGCATCGACCGGCTGATGGAAATGAACATCGCCCCGCTTGCCATTTCCTATGAGTACGACCCTTGCGACTATTTGAAAGCCCGCGAATTCCAGTTGAAACGCGATAACCCCGAATATAAGAAGACCACCGCCGACGACCTGCTGAACATGCAGACCGGACTGTTCGGCTACAAAGGCCGTGTCGTTTTCCGTACGGCGGCTTGCATCAACGACGTCCTCGGGACGATGGACCGCTCCTTGTCCAAGCCGGAACTTTTTTCCACCGTTTCCGCCTTGATAGACAAGCGCATCCATGCCAATTACCGGATATATCCCAATAACTATGTGGCGGATGATTTGCTTACCGGCAAACCGGCTTCCGCCGAACATTATACCGAGGAAGATAAACAACGTTTCATTAGTTATATCGACGGACAACTGGCGCGCATCGACATTCCCAATAAGGATGAGGCCTTCTTGCGTGAGAAGTTGTTGCTGATGTATGCCAATCCCTTGCGTAACTATCTGAAAGCGACGCGCTGACAGAAAACCACCCGTTTGAAATACTGAATAGAGGAGAGAAATCATGATAAGAGGAAAATACTGCAACTGGCTTTTGATTGTGTTTGCTTGTTTGTTGACGGCTTGCGGAGACGATGATTACTATTATCCGTCCGTCAAGTTAGAGTTCCTTACCGCCTTTTCGGGGGCGGACGGTAGTTTGCAAACTGTGCTGACGGACGAAGGCGAGCAGTTTGCGGTGGTCGCAGACGCGTCGAAGATGAAGGTGCAGCCCAATTCCCTCGTTCGTATCGTCAGCAACTATGCTCCGGCGGAGGCGGGAGGTACGAAGGGCGTCAAACTGTATGGTTGCCTTCCCACTGTTTCACCCCTGCCGATGGCACCCGATAAGTTTGAAGACGGCATAAAGACCGACCCGGTGCAGGTGCAGAGCATCTGGATGGGGCTCGATTACCTCAATCTCCTGTTAGGCATCAAGGCGCAGGACGGAAAGCATGTGCTCCATTTCATTGAAGACGAAGTGACGAAAGATACCTCTACGGGTGAAGTGACGGTGCGGCTTACGCTCTATCATGATGCCGGCAAAGACGTTCAGGCGTACACCAAACGTGCCTATGTATCGGTGCCCCTTTGGCAGTACGCGGAGGAAGGCGTGAGCAAGGTAAAGCTGTCTTTCACCCTGAACACCTATTCCAATGAAAAGACTTATCACTTTGATTATATTCCAGTAAAATGAACATTCTTATGAAATCATTCTTCACGGGCGTATGCCTGTTCTTTACCACGCTTGTCTCCTGTCAGCAAAAGGGAGGCGATTATAAATCGTATTCGGTAGATGAGTTTGCCGCATTGATTGCCGACCCTGAAGTGCAGCGCCTGGATGTGCGCACCGTTGCCGAGTATTCCGAAGAACATATTCCCGGCAGCATCAATATCAATGTGCTGGATGAGCAGTTTGCCGTTGTAGCCGATTCCACACTACAAAAAGACAAACCCGTAGCGCTTTATTGCCGTAGCGGCAAGCGCAGTAAGAAAGCCGCCGCCATCTTAAGCAAGAAAGGATATACCGTCTACGACCTCGACAAAGGATTCATCGGTTGGAAAGGGGCTCAGAAAGAGACGGAGGGGATGTCAAAAGCACAGTAAAGATTGAACACAGAGGCACGTAGACACAGAGGTTTTTAAAATATTATAAAGTAAGTATAGTGTCTGTCATTCAAAGTCAGTATCACTCAGGCATTATACCTATTCAAAATAAAACCTCTGTGTCTCCGTGCCTCTGTGTTCAATCTTTCATATCGACTTATTATTATTCAATCCCTTCAAGCAACCTTTTCAGCACCACCGTTGCCGAAATCTCGCGGTTGGCAGCCTCAGGGATGACGAGCGAAGTCGGCGCTTCAATCACATCGTCCGTCACAATCATATTGCGGCGTACCGGCAGGCAGTGCATGAAGTAAGCATTATTGGTCACAGCCATGTGCGCCGTATCCACACACCAGCTCATATCCTTGCTCAGAATCTGCCCGTAGTCCTCAGGACGGCTGACACCCGGACAAGCCCAGTTCTTCGCATAGATGAAATCCGCCCCTTCAAAAGCCTTCATCTGATTGTATTCCACACGGGCACCACGCACGAACTTCGGGTCAAGTTCATAACCTTCGGGATGAGTGATGACAAACTCCACATCCGCCTCATTCATAAAGTCGGCAAAAGAGTTAGGCACCGCTTGAGGCAGCGCACGCGGATGCGGCGCCCACGTCAGCACCACTTTGGGTCTTTCCTTCTTCTTATATTCTTCAATGGTGATAAGGTCTGCAAAAGCTTGCAGCGGATGTCCCGTAGCCGCCTCCATCGAGAATACTGGTTTGCCGGAGTACCGGATGAACTGATTCAGAATCTTCTCCGTATAATCGTCTTCGCGGCTCTCGAACCGGGCAAAAGAGCGGACGCCGATGATGTCGCAATAGCTTGCCATTACCGGAATCGCTTCCAGCAGGTGCTCGCTTTTGTCGCCGTCCATAATCACGCCCCGTTCCGTTTCCAGTTTCCAGGCTCCCTGGTTCACGTCCAGTACAATAACGTCCATGCCCAGGTTACGCGCCGCCTTCTGGGTGCTGAGCCGAGTGCGCAGGCTGTTATTGAAGAAGATAAGCAGGCAAGTCTTGTGCCTGCCCATCGCTTCGTATTGGTAACGGTCTTTCTTGATTTCAAATGCTTCTTTGAGCGCATCCTTCAGATTGCCCAGGTCGAATACGTTGGTGTATACTCTCATAACTATAAATTTTAGAATCTGTTTTTGATTACTCTTTCTTGCTGTCAGCCGCCTGTTTGATTACTCTTCCTACTCTTTGACCATAACAATCACGTTACCGCCAATGAAATGAGTCATCCTCAGGCTTGACTGAGAAAGCGGGGCAAGTTATAGAAAATATTTTAGCTGACAAAGGCCATAGGCAAAAACATTCTCTTCGGAGTATACGGACAGGGCAAGTTTCGCGCCTTTTATTTGAAAAGGAGCGGAGCGAACCGGTACAGACTCTCACGCCATACCGGCCAGGTATGCCCTCCCGGAGTTTCAAAATAGCTATATTTGATACCTATCTCATCGAAGCGTTTCATCATAACCTGGCAATTATTGTAGGCGATATCTTCCTTTCCGCCCATCGAGAGCCAGAATAGCTTCAGTTTCTTGTTATATTCATCCTTCTTTTCTTTCAGCATCGAGTAGTATTTCTCAGTATCGTTGCCGTTGCGCGAAGGAGCGGCGTTTGCCCACCAGCCGGAACTGAATACCCCCAGGTAAGCGAAAAGGTCGAGATGCGGAATACCCGTGTTCAGCGTCTGTATGCCTCCCATCGACAGCCCCGCCAAAGCCCGGTTGTTACGGTCGGTCTTCACACGGAAGTTCTTCTCTACAAAGGGGATGCACTCTTTCAGCAGTTCGCTTTCAAAGTCGCGGGTATTGCCGTCGGTCATGACGATAATCATCGGAGTGGCTTTGCCCTGAGCTATCAGGTTGTCCATAATAATATCGGTACGGACTTGCTGCGACTAGCCGCGTTCGTCTTCGCCGCCTCCGTGTTGCAGGTAAAGCACGGGATAAGATTTGCCGGAAGCGTCATAACCGGGCGGGCAGTAGACGAACATCCGCCGCCAGTCGTTGGCTGTTTTCGAGAAGTACCGCTTCATGCGGATGTCCCCGTGAGGCACATCGGCCGTGTAGAAGCGCACGTCTCCTTCCGGATAGGGGATTTCCACACCGCTGGTCATCATGCTGCATCCGTAGAACGATTCGCTGGCGGGGTCGGCTACCGATACACCGTCTACGATAAGGAAATAGTAGTGGAAGCCCGGGGTAAGCGGGTCGGTAATGCCCGTCCACTCGCCCTTGTCATTGCGGGTAAGGTCGTATTTACGTCCTAAGTCAATCTGCACCTTTTTCGCTTCGGGCGCTTTTACTTTAAACTCCAGGCGGTTGCCCGGCAGCAGACGGGGATACATAGCACTGCGCACGTTCAGTTCGGCGCGTTCTCCCGCTAAGGCGGATTCATCGACGGGCTGACGGTTAGGCTGAGCCGTCAGGCTGCCCAGACACATCACTTGCAGCAGCAGGGAAAAGAAAATCTTCTTCATAAGGCTAATTGATATTTTGGTTGTTGGTGCAAAGATAGTGGCGTTCGGGGCATCTACCCTTATACATTTAAATACTTTCCTTATACTTTTCAGTAAACTGCGAGTGAGTCAATAGGGTGTGTCCAAACGTACTACTATAAAGATTGAACACAGAGTCACAGAGGCACAGAGACTTGATTTTGAACACTTAAAAAAAACTCTGTGTCTCTGTGACTCTGTGTTCAATTTACTTTTGACACACCTTCCTTTCCCCTCTCCGGTATCTGAAACTATAAGAATATTATCTGAAAGTGAAAGCCGATGCGTCTCCTGCCGCCTATCTTTGTCCTATCATTCACCATTACACATATATTTAATATGAAGAAAAACATTCTGTTACTTGCTTTGCTGCTCGCCGCTGCATACGGTGCGGCGCAGCCTCGTGGCAACAACCAGCGGCGATGGCCCAACACCACCTCGCCCGAGGTACATGCCGATAACCGGGTTACTTTCCGCTATCTGGCTCCGGACGCCAGGGAAGTCAAACTGAACGGACAGTTTGCCGCCACCCCGTTCGACATGACCAAGAACGAAGACGGGGTATGGAGCGTTACGGTAGGCCCCATCGAGCCGGACATGTATCCGTATGAGTTTATCGTAGACGGCGTGCGCGCCATGGACCCCGGCAATGCCGACTACTTCCCCAACGAAAACTTCAAGGGCAGTCTGCTCGAAGTACCCGGTGACGAACCCTTGGTGCACTCCATCCGCAATGTGCCTCACGGCAATGTGGAATATGTGATGTACGAAGCTCCTTCCATCGGAGCTACCGGACGTCTGCTTGTCTACACGCCGCCCGGCTACGACCCTCAGGGAGAAAAGAAGTACCCCGTATTCTACTGCATCAGCGGAACCACCGATACCGAAGAAGTCTATTTCAAAGTGGGACGCGCCAACTTCATCCTCGATAACCTGATAGCCAAGGGCAAGGCCGAGCCGATGATTGTCGTCATGCCTTATGGCAATCCCGCCGCTTATTTCCCTCCTTCCGACGAAATGCCGAAGACCGATTTGTTCAGCACCGAGCTGATGGCGGACATCATTCCCTTTGTCGATGCGAACTACCGCACCATTACCACCCGCGAAGGGCGCGGCATCGGCGGTTTCTCGCGCGGTGGCGGACAGGCTTTGCGCAACGGGTTGGCTCATCCCGACAAGTTTGCCTGGATATGCTCTTACAGCTCCGGCATCGGGGTAGAGGACTTCGAGAAGAATTTCAGTTCCTTCTACGCCGACCCCGACAAGACCAACCGTGAGATGAAGCTCATCTGGCTGGGCGTGGGCAACAGCGATTTCCTCTACAAGATGGCCTGCGACTTCGGCGACGCCCTTTCCAGGCACCGCATCAACCACATCTTCCAGGTCAGCACCGGCGGACATACGTGGATGAATGCCAAACTCTACCTGCACGAGACCTTCCAACGACTGTTTCAGACCGCGAAGTATTAATCCTTATTATCCTTAGAACATGATGAAGAACAGATTTACTATTATAACCTGGGCGATGCTTTCATTCATCGCCGCCACCGCCACGGCACAGGCGCAACCCGTCGTGACGTCCGAGAAGCAGGCATTACGCGTTGTCATGCCTTTCCCCCGCGTTATCTCTCCCGAAGTACATGCCGACCGCACGGTCACCTTCCGCTACCGCGCTCCCAATGCCGTGAAGGTGGAACTGAGCGGGCAATTCCTGCGGAAGAACCTGCCGCTCACCAAGGGAGAAGACGGCATCTGGAGCGTCACCACCGGCAAGGTGATTCCCGACATCTATCCTTATAACTTCGTGGTGGACGGCGTGTCCGTGGCCGACCCCGCCAACGTGGACATCTTTCCCAACGAACGCTTCAAGGGCAGCCTGCTGGATGTGAAAGGCGCCGCTCCCTCCGTGCAAGACCTTCAGAAGGTGCCCCACGGTAAAGTGACTTACGCTTTCTATCATTCCGCCGGTCTCGACCTGGAACGGCCGCTGCTGATTTACACCCCGCCCGGCTATGACAAAGACGTGCAAAAGGACTACCCCGTACTCTACCTCATTCATGGCATGACCGACACGCACGAAACCTGGTACAAAGTGGGCCGCATGAATTACATCCTGGATAACCTCATTGCCCAGGGCAAAGCCGAACCCATGATTGTGGTCATGCCCTACGCCAATCCCTATCCCGCGCTGATGAAGAAGAAGGCCGGCGTGCAGATGAATCTGATGAGCACCGAACTCTTCACCAACGAACTGCTTAAGGAGATTATCCCCTACGTACAAGCCAACTATCGTGCCCAGACCGACCGCGAAAGCCGTGCCATCGCCGGTTTCTCGCTTGGCGGACGGCAGACACTGGGGGCCGGGTTGGGGCATCCCGAAATGTTTGCCTACGTCTGTCCCATGGCTCCCGCCATCTTCCCGCAAGGATTGGCAGAGAGTTTCAAGACCGACTATGCCTCGCCCGAGCAACTGCGTACACTGCAACTGCTGTGGATCGGTTGCGGCAAAGACGACAGCCTGTATGCCGGTTCCAAAGCCCTGGCGGCAGCGCTGAAAAAGAACAAAGTGCCTTGCCAGACGCTTTATACTTCGGGCGGGCATACCTGGATGAATTGCAGGAAATATCTGACGACGATAGCACAGAAACTGTTCAAGTAGTCGATGAAATAATATTTATCGCTATCTTTGTTGCACTTTCAACTCAGAGAAACACATCCGTATGAAAAACTCATTATCAGCTATCATTGCTTTTTTCTGTTTTTTCCTGTTTCTTCCCGATAGTGCAACGTGTCAGGAATTTGTTTTCAACAATATCAATGAGCAATTCGGTATCTCCATGCGAGAGATTACCGGTGTGGTGCGCGATGATGCCGGATTCGTCTGGGCAGCTTCGCGCACCGGTGTTTTGCGGGTCACCGCCAATGACTCCCGTCTCTATGAACTTCCCTTTGCCACCACCGATGTGATGCAGGTCAAGATAGCCTGCCGCCACAATGAACTGGCGGCAGTCAGCCAGAACGGACAAGTCTTCCGCTACAACCGCGTCCAGGACCGGTTCGAACGTTGGTTTACGCTCTCCGCGCTTCTGGGCAACGAAGGCTGGGTCACCAACCTGCTGATAGATACGGACGGCAAGGTATGGATAAGTACCAGCGTCGGCGTTTTTACCTGGACGGGTGAAGAAGCGGTTCCGGCATTCCAGGGAGAGAAGGGCCATGCTTACATTACCTCTTTGGACAGTTGCCGGGTGCTGGCATTTGTGCAGTCGTCCATCTACTGCATCGATACGCGCACCCGCATACCTGCCGAATGCAAGGGAGAGCTTCCGTATATGATATCCTCCGCCCGCTATGATGCGCATACGCGCCGGGTGTGGGTGGGAACTTACAACGAAGGCTTGTGGCAGTACGATATGAAAGAGCAGAAGGTGCGCAAAGCGGATATTCCCCATTTCCCGCAACTCATCGTGAGGGACATCCTGATACCCGACGCCGCTTCGCTTTGGGTAGGAGTGGACGGGGCAGGCATTTGGATACTCGATTCGGACGCAAGCTACGTGCGGCAAGTGCTGCGCGAAGACCTGGACAACCCTTCTTCCCTGCGCGGCAACAGCGTCTACTCTTTGCTGAAAGACGGACACCGCATATGGGCCGCTACCAACAGCGGAGGATTGCAGTACACCGAAACGGTAAAGCCGGCGGTGGAGCATCTGGTGCACGGCATCAACAATCCGCAGTCACTGCACAACAACCAGGTGAACCAACTGGTGACCGACAGCCGGGGCAACCTTTGGATAGCCACCAACGACGGCCTCAGCTGCTTCGACGCCCGTACACACGAGTGGAAGCAACTGTACGGAGGGCGCCAGCTCGTGTTTCTCTCGCTCGCCACGGACCGGCGGGGACACCTCTATGCCGGCACTTATGGCGAAGGCGTCTACGTTCTGGACGAGGCTACCGGGCGTGAGCTACATCACTACGGACGTCCCGACGGCGCCATCTTTGGTTCCGGCGGTTTCGTATTCGCCGCTTACACCGACAGCGAGGGCGATGTCTGGATGGGAGGCGTCAAGGGCAATGTGTATTGCTACCGCCACGCCGACAAACAGCTCCGTGCCTACGACACCCAGCCCGTCTATTGCTTTGCCGAACTGTCTCCCGGACAGATTCTGATGGGGTGCGCCTACGGACTACTGCTGATGGATAAGGAGACGGGTAAGTTCGACGCGCTCCTGTCCAACCATGTGGTGCACGACATAGCCGTGGCGCCCGACCATACCGTATGGATATGTACCTCCGGCGACGGCGTAATAGGCGTGGACATGCGCACTGCCGAACAAACCCACATCACCACCCAGCGCGGACTGCCCAGCAACTATACCAAGAGCCTGCTTCTGGAGCACAACAAACTATGGATAGGCACGGACAACGGATTGTGTTGCCTCGACCTGCCGGATAAGCGCATACAGACCTTTGCCACCCAACCGTTGCTGACCGACGTGGCATTCAGCATCAATGCCTCCTGCCGGTTGCCGGACGGCAGGCTGGCCTTCGGCAGCAACAACGGCGCCGTACTGTTCCATCCCGGACGGCTGGATGCCGTTCAGTCCTCCGGACGCATCTACTTCTCCGACCTCCGCGTATCGGGACGTTCCATCCGGGAGATGCCCGAGTTCCAACTGTCCACTCCCATCGACAGCCTTGCTTCGCTCTCCCTGTCTTACTCGCAAAACTCCTTCACGCTGTCCATCTTTCCTTTGGGACACGTCAGCCGCTCCGCCGCCTTCTCCTGGAAGCTCGAAGGGCAAGACAAGGACTGGAGCGCCTACACCACCAACCGCTACATCAACTACACCAACCTGCCCGCCGGCAAGTACAGGCTTTGCATCCGGCTCTACGACGGCAGCATCCTGTCTCACCGGCAATTGGTCATTCGCGTAGAGCCGCCTTTCTGGCAGACGTGGTGGTTCCGTCTGCTCACCACGGTGGTCGCCGTTGTCTTGCTTTTCTTCATCGTCCGTTACTACCTGCAACGCCTGCACCGGCGGTATGCCGACGAGAAGATACGCTTCTTCACCCGCATGGCACACGATATCCGCACCTCGCTGATGCTCATCAAAGCCCCGGTGGAGGAGTTGCAGCGCGAGAAGAACCTCTCTCCCTGGAGCAAGAGATGCCTCACGCTGGCGTGCGAACAGACCACCCGCCTGGCCGACACCGCCACGCAGTTGCTCGACTTCGAGAAGCTGGACATCGGCAGGGAGCAGCCCTTGTTTGCCAACCTGAACCTGACCGACCTTATCCGCCGGCGCCTGGACGTACACGAGTCGTATGCCGCCGGACAGCAAATCCGTATCGTTTCCTACCTGAAGCCGGAGAACTACTGGGCGCAGGCGGATGTCCGCATGATGGAGCGGGTGGTGGACAACCTCCTCTCCAATGCCGTGAAGTATTCCACCAACGGCGGTCTGATAGAGGTAACTTTTGAAGGAAAAGCGGACGAATGGTCGTTGCAAGTGAAAGACTACGGCATGGGAATGAGCAAGGCGGCGCAACGCAAGCTCTTCCGCGAGTTCTATCGCAGCGAGAATGCCGTAAACGCCCAGATTGTAGGCTCGGGCATCGGGCTGCTGATGACGAAGAAGTACATCGACATTCACGGCGGGAAGATTGGCGTCTCCAGCGAACCCGGCGTGGGGACCACTTTCGACATCACCGTCCCCCTGCGGCCGGTTCCCGAGACGTTGCCGGAAGATTGTCCCCCTGTCGGCGAACCCGACCGGACGGTTGCCGACGAGCCCGAAGCACGGGACATGCACATCCTGATTGTGGAAGACAACCGCGCCCTGCGGGAGTTCATGACGCATCCCCTGCGCGAGCATTTCCGCGTCTCCACTGCCAAGGACGGTCAACAGGCATGGGATGCCATCAAAGAACTGCAACCCGACCTCGTTGTCTCCGACGTCGTGATGCCCCGCATGGACGGCTTCGAGCTTTGCCGCCGTATCAAGTCCGACTACGAAACGTCGCACATCCCCGTTATCCTGCTCACCGCCCTGTCCGACAAGACCAACCAACTGCACGGACTGGGACTGGGTGCGGACAACTACTTAGTCAAGCCCTTCGACATGGCTCTGCTTGCCAGCCGCATCGCCTCCATCATACGCAACCGTCGCACCATCTTGCAGAAAGCCATCGAGGCGCGGCGCGACGATACCCGCTCCATTGTAGAGAACCGCATCAACGACGAGTTCATCAAGAAAGCCATCGCCTGCGTGCGTGCCAACATCGCCAACGAAAGCTTCGGCAAGGAGGATTTCGCTTCGGCCCTCGCCCTGAGCCAGTCGCTGCTCTACAAGAAGATAAAGGCTCTCACCAACCTGTCCGTCGTGGAGTTCATCCGCGAAATCCGCCTGAACTATGCGATGGAACTCCTTCGCTCGGGCGAGTATAACGTGACGGAGGTCAGCGAGAAATGTGGCTTCAATACGCCTGCTTACTTCAGCAAGGTGTTTAAGGAGCATTTCGGACGAACGCCTTCGGAGGTCTGACGCTCAGCTCCTTTTCTTTCTCGGCAGGGGATAGGGAAGTGGCGCGAAGTGTTCTTGGCGGCTAACTCCAAACATTTATCATTGAAAGTCATAGGACTCATCTTCTTTCTCTCATGGACTGAAGACCTTTAAGTCGTACATCGAAAGGTAACAACACCCGGATGTTTTGCCCGGAAACATCCCCATGTCTTAGCCCAATACACCCGGATGTTTTTGGGGATAACATCCGGATGTTGTGGGTGTTCAGTCCTTATCTTTATCCTGTTCAGTCCTTACCTTTATCCGGTTCACTCCACGCTTTCATTCTGCTTCGTCCGGTATCTTGTGAAGTTCCATCCTAATTCGCACTGTTCCCGTGCATGTTCGGGTTCACATCCAGTTCTTTACTCGGAATGGGCAAGAGGTGGTTCTTCTCGTAGCTGAAGGGTACGGGGCCGGTCAGTGCGGTCTGATATTCCTGTATCTTATACTTGTTTACCAGGCCGTCGAGTACGCTTTCACGGTCCGGGTCGGCAGTGTTGTTATGCCAGCGCATCAGGTTGAAGAAGCGCCATCCCTCCAGGAAGAGTTCGCAGGTGTACTCGTGCTTCAGCAGACGGCGGGCGGTGTTAATTTCCACACCCGGCAGGATAACGTTCCCCATATCGTCCGTTACCCGGCCCACAACGGGCTTGGCTTCCAGCAGCTCGCGGGCGGTGGGCAGTGTGCCCCGTGCCTGGGTATAGAACAAGCCTGCATCGGACGGAGAGTTCTGCAACACGCGGTTGTTGGCGCGCGAACGTATCTTGTCGATACACGTCAGGGCTGTGCTTTCATCTCCGGTCTCTATGCAGCATTCGGCATACATCAGCAGTACGTCGGCATAGCGCAGGATGCGGTCGTTGGCGGGACCGCGCATCAGGTCGGGCATGGTGGAGTCATCGTCTATACAGTATTTGCGGGTGCCGAAGAACTTGCCCAGCCAGGAGTTGGCCAGGTAGTTGTAGGTATCTTCGTAGGTCCTTGCCTGGCCGTTGCGGAAGAACCTGGCTCCTCCCGGTATCCACAATCCCTGGAAGGCGCGCGGGTCGATGATGTTGCCGTGGGCGTCGCGTTCGAACTCCTGGTAGAGCCACATCGAGGGCATCACATTGTACCATCCACCGGCTCCCGGGGAGATGGTGAAGCCAATCTGCCGCCACGTGTTCTGCCCGAAGTTCAGGGCGTCGATGGACATGTTGACGTTGGCGTCGGCGCTGTACACGAACTGCACTTCGTAGAGCGATTCGCGGTTGTTCTCGTTGTCGGCCGAGGCGTTGTCGCGGTAGCACTCCACCAGGTCGTAGTCGCCGGACTGGATAATCTTCTCCAGCTCTGTCTTGGCCAGTTGCCATTCCGCTGAGCCGGCGCCCGCCGAGCCGTCCAGGATGGGACGCCCCATGTAGACTTTGGCCAGCAATGCCTGGGCAGCGCCTTTGCCGATGCGTCCCAGGTTTTCCGGATGGTCTTTGTACAGTTCGGTGCGGCCGGGCAGCAAGTCGGCTGCCGTCTTCAGGTCTTCCACCATGCGCTGGTAGATGTAACCGGGTTCGCGGGCGGGTTCGTAGCTGTCGCTGGGACCACCCGTAGCCGGATAGTCGCGGTCGGGAACCTCGTCGCCGAACATGAACGTAGCCAGAAAGCGGCTGAAGGCGCGGAAGAAGTAGGCCTCGCCCAGGCAGCGGTTGTAGGTGGAGGTGTCTGTGCCGAAGAGTTCGGCGGCGCCGCTGTCCGTCAGTTTCCGGATGGCCAGGTTGGCGGTGTATTGCAGTACGTAGATGTTCTGGAAGATTTCGGCTGTCATGCCGTGGTTGCCCGTGGTGGTGTAGCCCGACCACGCCACGTTGTCGGGGTCACCGGCGGCAGCCTGCGGGGTATAGATGGCCTCGTCGCTTACCAGATTCAGGGCGTAGGGCATGTTGCGTCCCCAGAACTGAAGAATCTGCGGGATGTTGTAGCACCCGTTGGCAGCATAGATAAGATGTTCCTTGGTGGTGTAATAGTTGTCTTGCGTTTCGGCTGTGGGATTCAGGTAATCCATGTTCGGCTCGCACGCGGTGAAGGCGGATAGCAGGGCCATCGCTCCCAACCCTTTATATAACAGATTTCTTGCTTTCATAATGGATGTATGTGTTGAAGGTTAAAACGTCAGTTGCAGGCCTGCGAAGTATTCGCGTTGGCTCCAGAAGGTACCGGTGAAGTCATAGAAGCGTCCGTCCACACCACGGTCCAGCGTAGAGCCGCCGTTCGGTACCTGGGGGTCGAACATGGAATAACCGGTGATGGTGAACGGGTTCTTGACGCCCACATAGAGGCGCAGATTCTCTATCATCACAGGCTTCATCCACTGCTTGGGGAAGGTGTAGCCTAAGGTGATGTTGTTGCAGCGGATGTACGAGGCGTCTTCCACGAAGTAGTCGCTGGCACGCATGGAGTTCTGGTTGGGGTCGCCATAGACGATGCGCGGAATGCCGGTGTGGGTGTTCTTGGGCAGGGTGATGGTTTCGCCTCCGCGGGTGGTGAAGGTGACGGCTTCGGCGCGGAAGGCGTTCTTGATGTCCGCCAATTGGTTGTGCAGGGCTTTGCCGTGCAGCAAAGTCTGCTTGAAGTTGTTGTACACGTCGATGCCCAGGTCGCCTTGCAGCAGCATGGAGAAGTCGAAGCCTTTGTAGCCCAAGGTGATGTTCAGTCCCACAGACATGTCAGGGATGGACGAGCCGATGAAGGTCTTGTCGTTTTCGTCTATCTTGCCGTCACCGTTCAGGTCCAGGTACTTCAGGTCTCCGGCAGCGGCGGCGGGTTGCAGGCGTTCGCCTTTACTGTTGGTATAGGCGGCGGCTTCGGCGTCGGTCTGGAACAGTCCGGCGGTCTTCAGTCCCCAGAACTGGGCGACGGGCTTGCCCACCACGGTGCGGGTGACGTTAGTGCCTGCCAGGGTAAGGGTGCCGCCGGTGAGTACTTCCAACGGACCCATGTCGTTTACCTTATTGCGGTAGAAGGACAGGTTGGGAGAGATGGCATAGGTGAAGTCGCCTTTGCGGTCGCGCCAGGTGGCTGCCAGTTCCAGACCCCAGTTGGTCATGCTGCCCACGTTCTGCGTTACGGAGGTGCCTACGCCTACTGAGTGGGGTAGATTGACGTTGAGCAACATGTCGGACACCTTGCGGTTGTAGTAGTCGAAGGTAACGCTCAGGCGGTTGTCGAAGGTGCTGAGGTCGAAGCCTACTCCCATGTCGCGCGTCTTTTCCCAGCTCAGGTCGCGGTTGGCGATGGACGACGGCCGGGGGGCGGGGACAGCCGTGTCGCCCATATTGAGCGATTGCGGACCGAAAGAGTAGGTGTAGCCCGAGATGCTTACGGTGGATTGGTATGAATAGTTCCCTACGCCTATCGAGCTGCCTATCCAGCCCAATGTGGCGCGCAACTTCAGGTTGTTCAGCCAGGCGGAAGTGCGCTCTTTCATCCACGGCTCTTCGCTGACGCGCCAGCCTATGGAGAAGGAAGGGAAGTAGCCCCAGCGGTTGCCGGGCGCAAACTTCGAGCTTTCGTCGGCACGGAAGTTGGCGGTGAACATATACTTGCCGGCATAGTTGTACATCACCCGTGCCAGTACCGAGTAATAAGCCTCGTCGGAACGGCTGCCGCTGCCGGTGACGTTGTCCTGGAACACCTGCGCTACGCCGAAGTCCGTCTGCTCCTGGCTGCGTCCCGAGAAGGAGGAGTCGTTGGAGCCGTATCTTTCGGACACCAGTCCTATGACGCCCGAGAGGGAATGCAGGCCCAGTTGTTTGTTGTAGTTCAGCAGGCCTTCCACTTGTTGGCGCCAGTTACGTCGGCTTTGGGTTTCCAGCAGGTTATAGTTTTGCACGCCGCCACCACCGCCGCTGTCCAGCGTGAAGCGCGGGCGGAAGCGTTCGTAGAAGTTGTTGTAGAAGGTGTAGTTGTAGTTCACCTTGAAGTTCAGCCAGTCCAGAATGCGGACTTGCGCATACACATTGGCCTGACCCGACCAGGATTTCTGCCGGTTGCGGTCTTCGTTGATGAAGAAGGCTTGGTTGGGGATGTCGATGCCGTCGTCATGGTCTCCCACGGCATTGTAGTAGCCGTTGTTGATGTCTTCGTAGGCGGGGTCGCGCACCGGGATGTTGGGGGCCGATTGCAGGATGTTCTGCAAGGAGCCGGTGGCTGTCCCCTTGTTGGTGCGGTAATGCACGCGGATGCGTCCGCCATAGGTGATGCGTCCCGCAGTGCCTTCGACGTTGGCGAAGATGTTTTGTCCCTCACTGCCGCGTTCCACTCCCCGGCGCTGGTCGGAGGTGTAGGTGGCTCCGAAGCGGTAGTTGAGCATTCGGGATGCACCGCTCACCGAGAGGTCGTACTTCTGGTAGACATTGTCGAAGAAGAATTCGTCCCACCAGTCCGTGTTGTATTCCTGCTCGCTGGGTTTGGCGTCGCGGGCGGGCACCAGGTCCGCCCAACTGCCATCCGCCCGCGATTCGGGAGTGGCGGCGTTGTAGTACAGCTCGTTGGCATAGACGGCGTAGTCGTAAGAGCCCAGCATCTTCAGCTTTTTCTGCTGGGTGCCGGTGCCCACATAGGCATTGAAGTTGATGCGGGGTGCGCCTTCCTGTCCCCGCTTGGTGGTAATCACAATCACGCCGTTGGCGCCACGCACTCCGTAGATGGCAGCCGAGGCAGCGTCTTTCAGGACTTGGATGCTGGCTATCTCGTCATCATTGGGCACGTCGCCCGACTCTCCGATAATGCCGTCGATAATCCATAGCGGGTCGGTCTGGCCGGTGATGGAGCTGGTGCCGCGGATGCGAATCTTGTCTCCCGACACGTTGACACCAGCCACGTTGCCTTGCAGGGCGTTCTCGATGCCGCCCGGCGCTTTCAGCACTTCGGCAGGGTCCAGGGTGGCGATGGCGGAAGTCAGGTCGGCTTTCTTCTGGGTGCCGTAGCCAACGACGACCACTTCTTCCAGTTGTTCGCTGTCTTCCTTCAGCTTCACATTTATCGAAGTTCTTCCGTTCAGTGCGATTTCCTGGGTCTGGAAGCCTACATACGAAATGATGAGCGTGGCGCTTTGCGGAACGGTGATGGAGAATTGTCCGTTCATGTCGGTGATGGTACCGTTTCCGGTGTTTCCTTTCTCTACGATACTGGCGCCGATGGCCGGTTCGCCGGCAGTGTCTTGAACCGTGCCGGTCACTTGCCTGCTCTGGGCGGCCGCCAGGGTGACAGCCATTGCCAAGGCGAGCATACACAAGGTCCTCCGAAGGGAGGATCGGATGGGGTGAGTGTTGTGTCTTTTCATAATACGCGTATATTATAGTGGGAAAGTGAGGTCTTACGGGATATTACAATTAAACACAGAATCACAGAAGGCACAGAGCATTTAAAGTGCTCTAAATAAAAACTCTGTGCCTTCGTGTCTGTGTTTAATCTTTCAATAGGGAGCTTGGATGTTCCCTCTTCTGTTCAGCTTTTATTCACCGCTTGGGTTCTGCTTCAGGTTGGGATTGATAGAAATCGCATCGTACGGGTATGGGAAATACTCGTGCTTGTTCTTTACGAATCCCGTTCTACCCTTGTTGGGATTGGAATACTCGACGTAGATGCGGTGCTTCGGTTCTTTCTTCGAGAAGAATGCATCCATCGTGGTAGGAATGTCCTTACCATTGTTTACCACGCCGTCGGTATCACCCCAGCGCACCATGTCCGGGAAACGGACTCCTTCGAGCCACATTTCATAACTCTTCTCGTTCTTCACTTCCTCCAAGGTGAGCTGGGAGGAGATGTGATCGGAACCTGCACGCTTCTGGATAGCCTGAAGATATTGAAGACCGTCCGGGTCGTTGGTTTGTGCGCAAGCCTCGGCATACATCAAGAGAACTTCGGCATAGCGGAAGATAGTGAGGTTCTTGAAACCGTACCATCCTTTCTCGTTGTCCTCGGGACGGGCAACGAACTTGTTGGCGAAATAACCGGCGAAGCCATAGAGACCTGTCGGGTCTTTAATGCCAATCTGGTCGGATACCTCAAGCTGTTCGCGGGTCAGGCCTTTATCCTTCGTACCGTTCCATTCCATCTCGTAGAGGAATTCCTCATCGGTCAGGAAGGTAGCCTTGCGGCGGGGTGAATCACCGTCATTGGCCAACATGCGTTCGGCGAAGTCGGCACGGATAGCGTGGCCGCCCCAACCGTCCGGACCGATGAAGGAAGGCTTGGTGGCAAGCTTGTCGGTACGCCAGTTCCAGAACTGAATAAACATCCAGGAGGTACGCTGAATCTTATTGCTCCAGTCGCCGATGCCTGCGTTCTCCAGTGCGTTGGCCTGGAAAATCATCTCTTCACAAAGGTCGCCCGATGCGTGGAAGAGATCGGCCCAACGCTCGGTAGGAACCAGTTCGTACTTCTTGGAGTCGATTACCTGCTTTAAGTTAGCCTTTGCACCTGAGTAATCGCCCATGAAGAGGCGGGCTTTGCCGGCAAGCGTCAGCGCGAAGCCCTTGGTCACTTTGGAAGCGCCCACCTTATCTGCCGGATCGGTACGTTCGTCAAGGTCGGCTACGGCAGCTTCCGCTTCCTGGGCACACCATTCCAGGAGTCCGTCATGTCCGCCTTCGTAGTTGGCGGGTTTCTGGTCCGAGGAAAGGATATGGTCTATCAGCGGAGGACAATTCCAGCCGATGGCAAGCATGAAGTGCGACCAGGCACGGAGCGCACGGGCCTCGGCGCATACGCGCTTCTTCACATCGGTATTCGCCTCGATATTGTCCAGAATAAGATTGGTGTCGTAAATCACACCATAGAGTCCCCAATATGCATTCTTGAAAACTTCATTCTGCGAGTCGTAACGGAATTCGTTGATTTGTGCACCGAAGTCGTTGTCACCATACATGTTGCCTGCTGCCAACATATCGTCACCCGCTTCGTTGAAGAGCAAGGGGAGCGCCACATAGATGCCTTCGTTACCGGCGATGTTCAGACAGAACGACTGGTAAAGATTGTTGAGCGCGTTTTGTGCATCGTCATCGGTCTTGTAGAAACTGTCGAACGAGATGACACCCTTCTGCTCGATGTTAAGGCGATCCTCACAAGCACTGAAGAGTAAGGCGGCGCCTAAAAGGGAATATATAACTTTTTTCATAATGAATATGCTTTATAGATTTTCAAAAGAACCTGTCTCGATTAGAATGCAAAACTTGCACCGAATATGCACTTCTTCATCGTGGGGTAAGTACCGATATCGAAGCCTGCTCCGCCATTGTTGGAAGTGGTTGCAGTCTCCGGGTCCATACCGGGATAAGAAGAGATTGTGAAGAAGTCATCCAGTGAAACGAAGAAGCGGAGCTCCTTGATAGCCACTTTCTGAGTCAGCCTTTTGGGCAATGTGTAACCGAGCTGGATTTGCTTGATCTTGAAGTAAGAACCGTGGAACATGGCGGCGCTCGAACTCCAGAAGTAACGGTCGTGAGCCACGTTGTCCACTGCCGGCATGGAAGCGTTCTTGTTGTTTACGCTCCAGGCGTTGTCCATGTAGTACTTCAGGGAGTTGCGCATCGGACTGTCTGCACGGTAGAGGATGTTGAAGATTTTGTTGCCTGCCACGCCACTGCCGAATGCCGAGAAGTCGAAGCCCTTATAGTCCAGGTTGATAGTGAGACCGTAAGTGAACTTTGGAATGGCGCTACCGATATCGGTCATGTCCTGCTCGCTCAGTTCGGAAGAAGAAACGATGTTGCCCTCGTGGTTGCGGAACTGAGCCGCACCGGTCTCCCTGTCTACACCTGCGTAGTCGTAGGCGCGGAAATACCATACGGGGTGTCCTTTTTCGAAGGCGGTACTTACCATGTTGTTGGTTCCATCCACACCGCCCGGATTGCTGGTGAGGCGGGGAATGTCGTTATAAAGATAAGTCACCTTATTGTTCAATGTCGAGAAGTTACCCGAGACGCTATATCCGAGGTCACCGATATGGTCTTTCCAGATAAGTTCCAGCTCGAAGCCCTTGTTGTTTACTTCACCGGCATTGATGGTAGTCTTACCTGTATAAACCTCAGGAACCGGGTTGATTTCGATAAGAAGGTCTTTTGTGTTCTTGGTGTAGTAGTCCATGCCGACTGTCAGGCGGTCGTTCAGGAAGCGCATGTCAAGACCGATGTCAAACTGTTCGGAGGTCTCCCACTTGAGGTTGGGATTGGCAAGGCCGGAAGGATAAGAACCATAGTGCTGCGCAGGGTCGTCACCGTACTGATACCAAGCGGAATTATAGCTGATTGGCGAGATGTACGGGAAGTTCTTGAGCACGTTGATGTTACCGTTGCGACCCCAGGAACCGCGAAGTTTCAAGTAAGAGAGAACGTCTTTGCTGATATTGTCCTGGATGAATTTCTCATTGCTGATGTTCCAGCCGGCGGAAACAGAAGGGAATTTACCCCAACGCTTGTCGGCAGGAAGCTTGGAAGTATCGAACGCGTCGGCACGGTAGTTGAACTGCACGCTGTACCGGTTATCGTAGGTATAGAGCACACGGCCGAAGTAAGAGAGGCTTTTGGAAACGCCCGGAAGGTTGCCGATACTCTTTGTAGTGGTCTCGGCCGCGTTTACATAGTTCAGATACTTGAAGTTGTCGCCGTCGCCGGAGAGAATCTTGTTGCCTCCTGTGCCGGTAGCGGAACCTTCTACATTGTCCGTGCGATATTCGGTATAGGACATACCGATCATGGCGCCGGCACTGTGCTTACCCAATGTCTTGTTGAAGTTTGCAAAGTTTTCCCACTGATAGTAGTGACTGTTGTTGGCCTTAGCGGAGATGGAATAGTCTGTAGCTTTAGCCTGTCCGTTCATGTAATAAGGTTCGGCATAATTATGCTCGTTGTTCTGCGCAATGCGGTAAGAGAAACGGGAGGTCATCACGACACCCTCGATTGGGGTAAGGTCCATGAAGGCTGTTCCGCGAACGGTGAAGCCGGAAGTTTTTGCATTGCGGCGATCGCGCTGGAGGAGCGGGTTACCGTTGTCGTCCATCTGGAATTTGGAAGTAGCGTAGTACTTGCCGTTCGGCGCCTTGAGGATGTGCGAAGGATTCTTGGCATATTCTTCCTTCATGTCTGTGGTGAAGTCGTCGACGCTATCCCAATATACAGGCGTCAGCGGGTCGAGCAACAGCGTAGGAGCAAGCATGGAGTTGTAAGCGCTTTGGTGGGCGATGTTGCGGGTTGCCCACTTTTCGATAGAAGTGTTCGTACCTACCTTAATCCACTTATAAAGCTGATAGTCCGCGTTAATCTGGCCGGTAAGGCGCATATACGTATCCTTCTTGCCACGTACGATACCATCGTTGTTGACGTAGTTTATGGAAGTGAAGAAATGGCCTTTGTCGTTGCCATCCTGGAAGGTGACGGAGTGCTGGGTGGCCCAACTGCTGCCGAACACTTCCTTCACCCAGTCTGTCTCTTGCGGATTGTTGTAGTCCACACCATTGTTCTCGCAGAGAGTCTTCATGTCGTAACCGGACAACTCCTTGTATTTAATCCAGTCTTTTGCGCCGAAAATCTCGGGTGTCTTGCCCAGGTTCTGGTTGATAGCCTTGAAAGAGTAAGTTATTTTGGGGCGGCCATTCGAACCGTTACCGGTCTTTGTTGTGATAAGGATAACGCCATTACCGGCCTGAGCACCATAGATGGCAGCCGAAGCGGCATCCTTGAGGACTTCGATGGACTGAATCAACGAAGGGTCGAGATACTGGATGTTGTCCACCTTCAGACCATCGACAATCATCAGAGGGCCGAGTTCGCCTGAATTGGAGGAATAACCGCGAATACGGATGGCAGCACCCGAACCGGGCGCGCCGGATGTATTCAGAATCTGTACGCCGGAAGCCTTACCCTGAAGGGCTGCGCCCGCGTCGACGGTAGACAGGTTTTTGATGTCGTCGGAGCTGACCGAGGCAACAGCGCCTGTGAGGTCGCTCTTGCGCTGAACACCATAACCTACTACTACCACTTCGTCGAGCACCTTTGAGTCCTCTTCCATACGGATGTCGATTACGCTACGGCCATTGACCTTGACGTTTTGTGTCTTGTAGCCAACAAAAGAAACGATAAGTGTTGCATTGCTGTTCTTCACCTGGATTGTGTAATTACCATCGACGTCGGTAATACAACCGTTGGTAGTTCCACTTTCAAGAATAGCAACACCAATCATCGGCTCAGAATCGTTATCTGAGACAACAGTACCTTTGACTTGGATTTGTGCCATTGCCGTAGTGCAGCAACAAGCGACAAACGCCAGCAAAAACAAAATTCTTGTTTTTATAAGCATAGATTGGTAATTTAAGTAAATAATGTAATTTGTGTGTTAGATTGAAATCCGGTTGTTATTTCATTACCCCTTCTTTCGTTTGTGTCACCGGCTGCATCGTTCCGTCGGGATTGTAGTGCAACTCGTCCACACAGACGCTGCGGCGTCCGATGGCGCCTGAATGACCGTCGAGGGTCAGGGTGGCGTTGTGGTAGAACAAGTACCATTTTCCTTTGAACTCGGCAATGCCCGGATGGATAGTGAAGCTGTTTTCAGCCATGCCGGTCAGTTCGCCTTGCGGTGTCCAGGGACCTTCCATGTCGGGAGCGGTGGCATAGGCGATGTTTTCGCGCCCTTGCCCGAAGGAGGCATACGTCAGGTAATATAAGTCACCGTGCTTGTGCAGCCAGGGACCTTCGACGTAGCGGGGCAGGTCCACCTCCCGGATGTCGCCGTCTATTTCGATGAGGTTGGGTTTCAGTTTGGCAAGGAAGCAGGTGCCGTTGCCCCAGCACAGCCAGGCTTGCCCGTTGTCGTCAATCAGTGCGGTGGGGTCGATGTCGTTCCACCAGCCGCGCGGGCCGTTGGGAGTCATGTCGTCCGTCACCAGCGGCTTGCCCAGCGGGTCGGTGAAAGGACCGGTGGGGCTGTCGCCCACGGCTACGCCGACGGCTTTGCTGTTGTAGGGTTCGCCGGCCTGCACGGTGGTGTAGTAATAGAACTTGCCGTTGTGCTCGATGACTTGCGCCGCCCAGGCTTCGCCGATGCCCCATTTAAAATCGGTGGGGCGGAGTACGGCGCCGTGGTCGGTCCAGGTCTGCATATCCTGGGTGGAATAGCAGAGCCACTCGGTGATGTTGAACTCTTTGCCGCCGTGAGCGGTGTCCTGACCTTCGTAATATTCGTCGTGACCCACATAGAGGTAGAGTGTGCCGTCGTGCACCAGCGGCGCCGGGTCGGCCGTAAACTTGTTCTTGACGAGCGGGTTGCCCGTATTGCGGAACGTCGGCAGTTGCGGACGTTGCACGCATCCTGCCAGAAGCAGGATGCACAAGAGGGGGAAAAGACTCTTTTTCATACGATTCGTTTCTATTTGATTTTTACTTCAATTTGTGTCAGCGAGTGTGCCGGGAAAGCATAGGTCAGTTTCCCGTCTTTTATGCGCACTTCTTTCTCTTGCGGAGCGTATGTACCGGCCTTGTCGATGCTGAACGGTTCGGTCACATCACCTTCGATGGAGCGGGCGATGGCTTTTCCCGTAAACGCCGCGGCGGCACTGTTCTCGATGTCGGCGGTAATGGCTTGCTCTTTATGGCGGTTGACCACATTGATGAAGACCGTCTTCCCGTCGGCAGCCAGTACTCCGGTGACGTCCAGATAAGGAATCGCTTTAAAGCGTCCCGCATCGAACTTATCGCACTGCACATAGGTGTCTATCGATGTGCCGCGGCAGTTGGTGCTGAACAACTTGAAACCGTAGAAGATCGGCGATTTGTACGTCTTGCCCGTAGCGCGGTCGGTAGCCAGGATGCCCGTCAGCATAGTGTAATTGGCCATCTTTACAAAGTCGGCATGGCGGATGAAGGAGTTGAAGCACATGGCATTGGCCAACACTCCCATCTGGTTGTAACCGCCGCCGCTCCATTCGTCGAAAGCCAGCGCCAATGGTTTCTTCTCCGGATAGACAGCTTGCACGGCCTTGACGAAACCTTGCGGCACGGTAATCTTTTCTTCAAAGTCCATGGCCGATTCGCCTACGTTGCAATAGTAATCGCCGCGACGTTCTTCGGGCGAGCCTTCGCGCCAGTAGCGGTGTACCGAAAGGTAGTCGGCGACGCCGGTAAAGGTTTCGATAACCTTGCGGTTCCATTCCAGCCACTTGCCGGTAGGCTCATAATAAGAAGTACCGTTGGCGGTGAGCAGGATGTCGGGGTCTACCGCCTTCAGGGCTTTGGCGGCTTCTACGCCCAACTTGCAGTAATCGTCTATCTCTTTGTGCCCGATAATCCACGGGGCGCCGTCCAGTTCGTTTCCCAGACACCAGTACTTTACCCGGTAAGGTTCGGGATTGCCGTACTTGGCGCGCAGGTCGGAGTAGTAGGTACCACCTTTCACATTGGTGTATTCTATCCAGTAGCGGGCGTTGTCGATGGTGCCGAGTCCCAGATTGAGACACATCACATTGTCGCTTCCAATCGCCTTGTTGAGGCGTATCCATTCGTCCGTACCCACCTGGTTGGGGTCGTATCCTCCCCAGGCGATGTCTTTCCGCATAGGGCGTTGGTCTTTCGGGCCGATACCGTCTTGCCAGTTGTAGCCCGACATATAGTTGCCGCCCGGCCAGCGCATACAGGTGATTTGCAGTTCGCGGGCAGCGTCGATATATTCGGTCTTGAAGCCGTCGGCATTGGCGGTGGGAGAACCTGGGTCGTACAGTGTGCCATACAGGGTGTTGCGTACCGGAATCTCGGTGGAACGACCGATGGGTTCCATAAATACGCCATAGATGTGCGGGTCGATGTCTCCGATGGGACGCTGGGTGTCGATTCGGATGGTGGCTGTTTGTGCCGCGAGTGTCAGCGGAACAATGGCAGCGAGGAGAGCAGTAAACCGGTTTTTCATACCTATAAGTTATTAAATTCGTTATTTCAGCAGTTTATCCACCGCATTCACCAAGTAGATGTAGTCGGGCGCCAGTGGAATCACATATTCGTTTTCGCTCCAATGGAACTGGTAGTCGTCGCGATTTTCGGGGAAGTCGGGGCTCAGCAAGCGGATGCCGGGCACGATGCCGCCGGGGATGAACGAGTGGTCGGCACGGTTGTTGCCGTATGCAATCTTCTTGGGCTGGGCGCCTACGCCGGACACAAACGAACGGTTGTGATAGGGGTGGCAACCATAGATATAGTTCAGACTGCGATAAATCAGTTCGGGGTCCATCAACTCGGGGAAGATTTTATGAATCTGGTAGTTGGTGATGCCGCCGCGCAGTACCGTACCGTTGCCAGCCCAGCTTTGCAGAGTGATGGCGATGCCGAACGGGTTCTTCGTCTCCAACTGAGCCTGTTGGGCTACGTATTCCTCTATCCGCGGCTTCACTGCCTGCTTGAAACCATCGTCCATGTGTGGAATCAGGCGGACGATAAACGCTACGTTCCAGTCGAATTGCTTCATCAGCTCGGGAATCAGTTCCTCCATTCTTGTCTTGTAAGCGTCATTGCCGGTGGTGCGCCATAGTTCGAAAGCGGCACGGCATTCCGACGCCGCCGGATTGCGGAAACGTCCGAAAGGTGTGGAAGGTTTCTCTTCGGCCTTGCGGCTGTGTTCGTCTTTCCAGATAAATTCGGCTACGCGCAGGGCTTCTTTGGCGAGCGAGGGATTCAGGTCGGTCAGCACACGGGCGGCACCGGCCAGCGAGATGGCTGTACCATAGTTCAGGAAAGCCGAACGGTTGGTGAATGCCATGCGGTCGTCTTCGTTGCCCGGGATGCCGTCGGTCTTGGTCACGGCGTCGCCCAAGTGGCGGTATTGATAGAGATGCGATTCGTTGATACCGGGAATGGCATATCCCACGGCATTGACTTGCGCTACGAGTTGCAGCACTCCGTGCTCCACTTGTTGCAGTACGTCGGGCTTGCCGTCCGGCAGGTGGATTTCGGCATAGCGGTTCTGCTGGTCGATGGTCGTTTCGTCGTGGTCGGGAGCAAACTCTTCCCAGATATCTACCAACGACTGCACGGTCTGTTGTTGCGAAGGTGTCTGGATGTCGAAGTCTCCGGCATCGAACCAGCCTCCTACGTTCAGCCCGGGGATGTGTTGTCCCGGTTTAAACTTGTTGTCCGTCTCGGGGCCTTGACGCCAGCCGTCCCAGTGGGAATAGTTGACCGGAGCCTGACGGGCATCGTCCAAGTGGGCGGCGCCGTGCCATACGCGATAGGCTTCGCGGACAAAGGTGTGGTCCATCTGTACCGGCATGAATACATCCAGGGTAGGATACCAGGCACGTCGGTACACATTCGCGTCGATGGGGAACGGGCCGCTGAGCTGGTCGCCGTACGCCAGTTTGTAGATACCCCGCTCTTTCACGGACGAGAAGTTGAACCGCAGGTAGTTATAGCGGGTGTATCGGCCCCATGCTTCGGGTTTGCCCGAAAGGGCGGCGGTCAGCGAACCGTCGGCATTGACCTTGTAAAGGGTGATGTCGGAGAGCGGCCGGTCGTTCTTGTCCAGCTCCACTACCGCCATCTTCTGCTGTTCGGGGTGGTAGCCCACTTGCGAGTAACTGATGGTGGGTGTCCGCAGCCAGTTGGCATCCGTTTCTGCCTGGATGAACCATTCGGCTATCTTACCCGTCTTGCCGGCGGGCAGCAGGGTGCGCACTACGAACGTACCGTTCTGTTGCTTGTCCCGTCCGTCAAAGAGCATCAGCTTGCTGTCTGCAAGAGTAGTGCGGATGGTGACGTGCTTCATCGGATTGTCCGGAGCAATTTCGATTTCTGTGCCGGTAGCCATCGGGGTAGGTTCCACAATGCCGTTGATGACGGTCATGTTGTCGGCGGCCGAAGTGGGGAACAGTCCGGGCTTGCCGTCCATCAGGTAGGAATGTTCGAAGAAGACCGGCGGAAAAAATTCCAGGTTCAGTCCGGCCACGCCTACAAGCGAATCGGGAATCGCCTTGTCGGTAGATACGCTCAGGTAGAAACCGCCGTCGCGCGCCTCGCCGCTAAGGGTGTAGGCGAAGGCATACTGCGGATATTCCAGTTTCACGTCGATGCGTTTGGCAGCCTTGTCCACGGAACGGTCGATGAACTTGGGCAGTTTGTCCCATTGTCCCGGTGCGGGGTTCAGGCGGACGTCGCCGTTGGTGGCGGTGCGCAGGCCGTGGTGGATGATTTCCACGGCGCTCACTTTAGAGTCGTCGAACATGGCGTCGTACTTGTTGTTGAAAACGAAGTAGTTCAAGCCGCGTGTTTCGAAGTAGTTGGAATCGTTCAGCACCAGGTCGTTGACGCGTGTGAACGACGGCTTATTGCCCTGCCCGCAGGCAGCCAGCAATAGCAATCCGGTTGCAGCCAGGCAGCCGAATGCAGCGAAAAGTGTGTTCTTTTTCAGCATAAGAATATAAGATGAGAGTTAGTGTTTATTCAAAGCTTATCCAGTCGACAGCTACGGGATGTTGTCCTGTCGACGAGACGAAGAGGTTTTGGATGCCTGTCGGCGTATGCTCTACGGGTACGCTGATTTCAGTCCACCGGTCGGTGGGTTTCAGGGGCAGCACGGCAATCGTCGTCCTCTTTTCCCCGTCGGTGCATACGCGGAGGCTACCTCCTTTTCCGGCACGTACGCGCGCTTTTATCCGCTTCACGGGCGCTTGGCCGAAATCCACTCCTTTGTATCTCACCCACGTATCTGCCCGGTGAAGCAAGGTTTGCCATCCCTCGAACGGATTGGCGGGATTCAGGTAGTCGATGGATGCGCCGTAGGGACTCAGTGCGCTGTAACGGTCGAGCTGTATCTTGCCGCGTGCATCGGTTATGCCTACGCCGCGCAAGGTGGGTTTCACTTTGCGGATGGTGCCGTCGGCATTGAAGAAGAGCGAGTCGATGCGTACCGAACGGTTCTTGTCGAAGTGGGGCGAGTAGTCGTTATGATGGTAGAAGAGATACCATTGCCCGTTGTATTCCGTGATAGAGTGATGATTGGTCCAGCAGCCGGAGGGAGATTCGTCCATAATCAGCCCTTTGAAGACAAACGGCCCCATCGGACTGTCACTCATTGCGTAGGCCAGTGTCTCGGTCTTGTCCTGCACCCAGGGGAAGGTGCAATAATACTTTCCGTTGCGCTGAAAGACGTAGGGGCCTTCTTTGAATCCCTCGGGCAATCCTTCCACTTGCATCGGTTCGGAAGCCAGTTGGCGCATGTCGGGTTTCAGCCTGGCGACCGATATACCGCGCCCCGACCAGTAGAGGTAAGCCTCTCCGTCGGTGTCGATAAGCACGCAGGGGTCGATGCCGAAGACACCTTTTATCGGTTCGGCTTCGGGCGCGAACGGACCTTCGGGACGGTCGGCAGTGGCTACGCCGATGTTAAAGCCGCGTCTGCCTTCACCTTTGGGGGTGCAGGGAAAGTAGAAGTAGTATTTGCCGTCTTTGCACACACACTCGGGCGCCCACATGGAGTAGGAATCGGCTTGTGCCCAGGGCACGTCCTGCTGACTGAGAATTACGCCGTGGTCTGTCCAGTCGGTTAGGTTGGCGGAGGAAAATACGTGGTAGTCGGCCATGCAGAACCATTCCTTCAGACGGTCGATGGGACTGGGAATGTCGTGCGAGGGATAGAGGTACACTTTGCCGTTGAATACCCGGGCCGTCGGGTCGGCAGAAAACTGGTCGCGAATGACAGGGTTTTGCGCCTGGAGCGCACAAGCTACTGTTGCAAGGAGCAAGAAGAGGATTCTTTTCATGGTATTTAGGGTTTTAGTTTCCCCACCCGATAAAAGGCGGTTGCTGATGCAAATGTAGCCGCCTACCTCTTTTTTCTCCTTACAATTTCAGATACTATCCTTATACTTTTAGGTAAATCTTACTTCCTGATTTGTCCATCCCCTTCTATAACCCACTTATAGGTAGTGATTTCCTCCAGCGCCATCGGTCCGCGGGCATGTAGCTTCTGGGTGCTGATGCCGATTTCCGCTCCCAGGCCGAACTGTGCTCCGTCGGTAAAGGAGGTGGGGGCATTGACGTATACGCAGGCGGCGTCCACGTCACGGCAGAAAGTGGCGGCGTTCGCTTTGTCCTCCGTTACGATGCACTCGCTGTGCTTGGAGCCGTATTTCCGGATGTGCGCGAGGGCTGCTGGCAGGTCTTCCACTACTTTTATCGCCATCTTGTAGTCCAGAAATTCCGTACCGAAGTCGTCTTCCGTGGCTTCTTTTAATAAGGTGGAGGGATAATGACCGTCCAGTGCGGCATAGGCGCGCTCGTCGGCGTAGATGATTACGTTGTTCTGCTGCAAGGGTGCGCACAAGGCGGGCAGGTCCGGGGTGCGTGACGCATCCAGCAACAGGCAGTCCAGGGCATTGCACACGCTCACCCGCCGGGTCTTGGCATTGTGGATGATGGCCGCGCCTTTGCCGACGTCGCCGTAGCGGTCGAAGAAGGTGTGGCAGATGCCGGTTCCGGTTTCTATCACGGGGATGGTGGCATTGCGGCGGACAAAGTCGATGAGGCTGCTGCTGCCGCGGGGGATGATGAGGTCCACGTAGCCGTTGGCGTGCAGCAGTTCGGCGGTGGCTTCGCGGTCGGCGGGCAGCAGTACTACGGTGTGCGGGTTCACCCCGAAGCGGTCCAGCGTGTCGTGTATCACGCTGAGGATGGCGCGGTTGGAGCAATCGGCATCGCTTCCGCCTTTCAGGATGCAGGCGTTACCGCTTTTCAGGCAAAGCGAGAAGACGTCGAAGCTGACGTTGGGGCGCGCTTCGTAGATGATGCCGATGACGCCGAAGGGCACGCTTATCCTTTTTATCTTCAGTCCGTTGGGCAATACGTTCTCTTTCTGTATCCGCCCCAGGGGGGAGGGTAGCGTGGCTACGTTCCGCATGTCGGCGGCAATGTCCCGCAGGCGGGCTTCCGTCAGTTTCAGGCGGTCGTACTTGGGGTTGGCGGGGTCCATGCGGTCCAGGTCTTTCCGGTTCTCGGCCAGGATGAAGTCCGTGCGGGCTTCGGCGGCATCCGCCACGGCCAGCAATATCTCGTTTATTTGTTCGTCGCTCAGTGACAGCAACTCCCGCCCGGCTTGCTGTACGGCGGAAAAGGTATCGTTTAAGTTCATTGTTATGGTTATGATTAGTGTATTAAGTAAGTGATTTAGTATAAGTTAATTATACAGGCGTACTTATCCAGTGGCTTTATTCAATATAAAGATAATCATAGTGCACCACCGGCTTCTTGCCGTGCTTCCCCATCGCTTCGCGCGCCTGTTCCGAGCTGCAATTGGCTTTTCCCACACCAACGGGATGCCCTTCGAAGTCGATGATGCGCACGATGTCGTCTTTCTCGAACTCGCCCTTCACCTCCGTTATCCCTACGGGCAGGATGCTGACCGCCTTGTCGGAGGCAAGTACTTCGGTGGCGCAGGCGTTGATGTGCAGTTCGCCTTTCGCAAAGCCGCCGCTATGGGCAATCCACTTCTTCACGCTCGACACCGGCTGTGGAGAGGGAATGAACCGGGTGTATTTCAGCGACTCCGGTTTCTCCTTTCGCAGGAGGTCCACCAGGATGTTGTCGCGTTTGCCGTTGGCGATGATGACGGCGATGCCTTCGTCCGCCACTTTGCGGGCGATGTTGGTCTTTGTCAGCATACCGCCCCGGCCGAAGCTGGACTTCGAGGTCTGTATATAAGTAGACAGGTCTTTGTCCTGTCCGATTTCAGGGATAACCTCCGATGCGGGGTCGGACGGCGAACCGTTGTAGATGCCGTCGATGTTGCTGAGGATAATCAGCGCCTGCGCATCCATCATGGAGGCAATCAGCCCCGAAAGTTCGTCGTTGTCGGTGAACATCAGTTCGCTGACCGAAATCGTATCGTTCTCGTTGACAATCGGGATGACACCGTTTTCCAGCATCACGGTCATGCAGTTCTTCTGGTTGAGGTAGTGGCGGCGCGTGGCGAAACTCTCTTTCATCGTCAGCACCTGTCCCACGGGAATGCCGTGCTCGCGAAAGAGTTCATAGTAGCGGTTGATAAGTTTAGCCTGTCCCACAGCGGAGAAGAGCTGCCGCTGATCCACGCTGTCCAGTTTGCGGGCGGGATGCACTTCACTTCGTCCGGAGGCGACCGCTCCGGAGGAGACGAGGATAATTTCGATGCCTGCCTTGTGCAGTTCGGCTATCTGGTCTACGAGTGCCGACATGCGGGTGACGTCCAGTGTTCCGTCACGGCGCGTCAGCACGTTGCTGCCTATCTTGACAGCAATTCTTGTAAGTTGTGATTCCATATTTGTGTTAGGCTGTGCCGAAAGCGAATCAAACACAGAATCACAGAGACACAGAGCGTTTTTAAGTATTCAAAAGAAAAACTCTGTGCCTCCGTGTCTCCGTGTTCAATCTTTAAGCATTGAATTCCGGCACACCCCGATGTTTGTTTAATCTCCGTTTTCGTTTTTCTCGTATTCACGAATCACCTGCATGGCAGATTCGTAGTCTTCTTCCCTGACCAGCAGGGCAATATCCACCGCCGTAGCGGGTAGCACCACATTCACTATCATGCTGTCTTTGGCCATGACGTCGATATTATTGTTCTCAAGCATACTTTTTACCAGTTCCGATTTCCAGGGCGAGCCTCTGAACACTTCTACGAGCTTGGTTTTATCTTCTTCTTTCATGTTAGTATGAATTTAGAGGTTTTGTTATCACAAATATAACACTTTGTTTTGGATTGGCTAATTTATTCTACAAAATTTGGATAGTTTGAGTACTAATCCTTATCTTTGCACTGCTTCTGCATCCGCAGGATGGAGGGGCGACATAGTTTAAAGAACGTTTTTGCGTTATCTTCTGTAAGTAAATTCTCGCAAAATTTATCGAAAGAGAAGAAATGCAACGAAACGTCCACCAGGTATGTATTATCAACATATCACAGGCTGATATGTTTAATAATAGCATACGACGTGGGCTGTTTGCAGTTGCTTATCCTCTTTCCAGGCAATGCGAGAAGCCTACTTACGGGATAAGTGTGAAGCGAACTCCCACGTTCTTTTCGTTATGCCGATGCTATGAATTACGATTAACCGCCGGAAGAGGGGAGTGTGTACGGCTTGTCTTCATCACGATGAAACCTATTGGCTATCTCATTAAGGAAGAGTTGGAGAAGCAAGAGCGCAGCATCAGTTGGTTTGCCCGTAAGTTGTCTTGCGACCGCTCCAATGTGTATCGCTTGTTTCAGAAAGAGAGCATCGACACCAACCTGCTTGCCCGTATTTCCATACTGTTGGGCAGGGATTTCTTTGCCGAACTGTCGGATAATGTTAAAGAGAAGCTATGATTCCCTTATTGTGGGAATGAGATATTTATTACTGATATTTGGCGTGGGCTGTTTGCAGCTACTTATCCTCTTTTCAAGGCACAACGATAAGTCCTTGTGTGGTGAGTATAAAGCAGACTCCCACGCCTTTTTTCATACAGCGGCTATTTCTGCCACAACTCAACAAAAGTTTATTTTTGAAGATTATCCCTCACGCCCTCACTTTGTGGTGACAACCCTCTGCTGCTAAAGTTGTTGTAGCGTGAGGGATAGCGCGAGAAAAGAGTGAGGGCAAGTTTTACCCTCACTTGTCCGTTTAGCTCCCTCTGTCGTAAGCCTGAATGCACAGCGCATCATACTTTCCCCTTTTATGCAATGAAAGAGAGTTTCTGTTTAGTTCCGCCTGTTGAAACTCAGAGTTTCGCCTGCTGAAACTGGTAGTTTTGCCTGCTGAAACTCACAGTTTTCCCCGTTGAAACTCACAGTTTTGCCCGCTGAAACTGACAGTTTTGCCTGCTGAAACTGGCGGTTTCGCTTGAGGAAACAAATAGCGAGACCTGTGGCTGTGAACCGCTTTACTCTTTCATTGCCCATTGCCAAAGTGGCAATACTTCAAGATCTCCATACGTTTCGCTCTGATTATACGTCAGAAGCGTCTTTTTCTTAAAGTCTATTGCTACATCAAAGCCGGATAGTTCTCGTTTTAGGTTCATGTCATTCAGTTCGTAGCATACCTGAAAACCGTAGACCTCACCGTTTTTGTAGGCGATGAAGTCGCATTCCGTTTTGCTGTTGTCGAATGAAATGTTCTCAAAACCTTTGTTTATCAGCTCATTGTACGCAAGGTTCTCCAACGCGTTGCCACTCTGCGGAGAATAACGGAACACATTGGCAGAGATAAGCCCGTTGTCGATAAAGTAGCACTTGTGCTGCGAACGGGTAGTTTCCTTTAGCGAATAGGAGAAGTTGCGGACATCCATACAGATATAGCTGTCGCAAAGGAGGTTGATGTAAGATGATACCGTGTTTTCATTGCTTTTTACTGCTTTGGCCACGGAAGACGTGGAAAAACGGTTGCCGACATTCTGCATCAGATAGCTGACAAGGCGGTAGAATAAATGGGTGTCGCGTATTCCGTTGTAGACGATGCAGTCTTTCTGAACGATTGAATCAAAATAACTTTTCAGCAGTTCCTGCCGTATCTCCTCATCCATCTCCGTCAGCACGATTTCAGGAAAACTGCCCGTATACAGTACCTCATCCATCACGCGCAGCACCTGGGGTATCCGGCTATAGCAATCGAGCAGGGAGGTAAACCCTTTTGAACGAAAGACTTCGGCCAGGGAAAACGGCCGTACTTCGTTCTCAAAATAGCGTCCCGAGAGTAAAGCGGAAAAGCGGTTCTGTAGCAATTGAGAGTTGGAACCCGTTATATAGATTTTCTCAAACACATGGTTGTCGTAAGCGCTTTTGACGAAAATCTCCCAATCAGTCAGATGCTGCACCTCGTCCAGAAACAGATATTTCACTTTTACTCCGGTCAGACGTTCTGCGTTTTCCACAATGGTGTACAGTTTTGCCGAGTCTTCCCAGAACGGTATGAACTGCGGGTCGTCCAGATTGAGAACTAAAATGGACTTACCTTCTGTTCTGGTCTGTAACAAGTCGTTAATCAGCAATTTGAAGACGGTGGATTTGCCGCACCGGCGTACACCGGTCAAGATTTGCACTTGTCGCATATTCCTCTTTTTCAAGAGATTGTCCATGATGTCTCTGGGGCATAGATTGTCGAAGGCTTTACCGCTCCAATGCGGGTTTTGCCGGATAAGGGTCTTTTCCATACGCAAATAGTTCTTGTTCTTATAGCTATCGGTGATGCGAATATACGCATAATTGGCAAATATTCTAAATATAGTTAGCTAAAAAATGCATTTAAGCTAAACATACTTCGGAAAAATGGCTGTTTTCTCTAAATATACTTCGGAAAAATGATGGTTTTCTTTAAGTATACTTCGGAAAGATGGTGGTTTTCTTTAAGTATACTTCGGGAAAATGGTGATTTTCTCTAAGTATACTTCGGGAAAGGCTACTTTTCTATGCCTTATAAAAGGCTGAAGGCCTTTTATCTTACCAGCCCGGGGTAGCACCCCGGGTAAAAGTTTTATTTACCTCTACGCCCTGTAAGGGCAAAAGCGATGTATGTATGCTTATGCCCTTACAGGGCGCAGACGTAGTGACTGCTTTAGTCCCGGGGTGGCTACCCCGGGCTATAAGATGGAAGGCTTTCAGCCTTACGTGGCGCTATTATGGGGCAGGTCATTATCTCATCAGGACAGTATTACATTGACCCCATCGTTATCCAACTTCTGAATGTCAGATAGTATAAGTGACTTACACCTTATTATATATAGAATAGGAATCCGGTATATAGAAAAGGAATCCGGTCTTCCTCCTGCCTCCTCCATTTGCGGGCAAGCCTCCCTTAAACAGTCAGGTGCCTTCACCCCTAATCGCCTTAGTGCTAGGGCGTGAAGGGTGAAGGTTTCTTTATAAACTTTGTTACGGCTATCTCTTCCAAAACCACCTGTTGCAGAATTCGCAATAAAACTGTGGCATTTCCGCAATATAGCTTTTATGCTTCTTTGCGTCACTTAGCATAAATTTGCAGAAATAATTTACCAACGCTAAGAATGGCGGAATGTGAATATTTGATATATCATCTTTTTAACAACACTAAAAATTACGGTTATGAAAAAGAAACTCATGATGGTTGCAGTGCTTCTGGGTGCATTGACACTGGGAGCTTGCGTGGACGACAATGAATCGGCATCGGTTACTGCGGTGCGTGAAGCGAAGGCCAAACAATTGACGGCTTTGGCTACTAAAGCCGAAGCGGAAGCAGAAGCTGCCCTGATTTCTGCAAATGCAGAAAAGGCTTATAAAGAAGCTCTTGCGAAATATCAGGAAGCATTGGCTAAGAACATGGATGCACAGACTGAACAAGTTCAGGAAGAAATCCGCCAGTCGAAAGAACGGTTTGATGCAGAGATGGAAACAATCAAGGCTGAGTATGAACGGAGAATGTGGGAAGCTAAAAGGAACGCAATCATTGCTGAACAAGAGTTTTTAGATAAGGCAGAAACTCGGTTGCAGGCTTTGTATCTGGCTTATTCCCAGGCAGCAGAGCAGTTGTCTGAACTGAAGAAACAGAAAGCCGGGGAAGAATATAATCTGGCACGTCTGGAGGCTTATGCTTTGAATATCGGTGAATATATTGCCCAACAGACAGCAGAATATGAAGCACAGATAAAGGAAAAAGAAGCTGCAATTGCTGCATGGCAAGAATACGGTGGATTGGATAAGAGTAAGTTGAATGCTCAACTTGAAAGTCTGAAACAGGAAAAATATACGGCTTTTGCTGCTTTGGATGCTGCTAAGACCGAAAATCAAGCAGCTGGAGCTGCTTCTGATAAAGTGCTGGCACTCTATGATTATAATTCAGACGAAGTTTCTACGGTAAAAGCTGTGGCTGCTATACAGAAGTATTATGATGCAAACTATATGTATGAACGTTATCGCATGGGGAATGATTATAATGCTGCATGGAATAAATTATATAAGGCACAGAGATTAGGTTTGCTGCCGAACAATGTTTTTATATATGATGATGGCGGTGGCTATATTTTAAACGAGCCTTGCATGGAAATGTATGTAGAAGGTGAAGGGCTTCCCTGTATACCTGTTACGGCAGATTATGTAGAACTTTCTGAGAGTTCACCTTATATGTATGCTCCGTTATATAAAGTTTCCAATCTCACAAAGGACTTTATGGCTAAGTATTATGCTGAATACGTAGAAAATACGAAAAAGTATTTAGGTGAAGAAGCTACTGCTACCACAGAAGCTACCGGACTTTATAAGACTTTGGCGGATGCTGAGAAAGAGCTGGCTGATGCGCAAAAGGCTTTGCCTGCAAAAGAGACTGAGGCTGCCGCTGCCGAGAAAACAATGAAAGATGCGCAGGCATTGGTGGATGCTGCACAGCTCGAACTTGATAAGGCGCAAGCTGCCATGGATGCCATCAATGAGGAAATTGCAGGATATCGTAAGGATATGGATGCAGCCCAAAGAGAAATAGATGCAGCAAATACTGAAAAGTACGTAGCAAGCAACAAAAAGGATAACGCTACCAGAACCAAGTCTGTAGCGGAAAGTGATAAAACTGCTGCCGAGGCTGCTAAAGCTGCCGCCGAAGCTGCTTTGGCTACTGCCACTACGAATGCAGAAAAGGCTGCGGCTCAGGCAGAACTTGATGATGCTAACGCTGCCATTGCTACTGCTACGGCAACTATTACAAGAGCCGATAAGCAGATAAAGGAAGCTGAAGAGGCTATTAAAGCTGCGGATGCCATCATTAAGACAGAAACGGCCAAGCAAACTGCTGCTAACGATAAGATTGCTGCTGCCAATCTGAAACTGGAGGATGCAAATGAGGTATATGGTGCTGCCTACAGAGCCTATGATAAAGTATCAAGGGAATTAGGTGTTGCCCAAAGCGAGTTTAATATTTTGAATAATGAAGTAGTAGCCTTGAAGTATGACATTGATGCGGCAGAGAAGAAAGTTGCCGGTACGAAAGATGACATCGAGAATGCTAAGGAAAATGTAGAGAATAACGGCTTGTATCAGACATTGTGGAATGAAGTAGTCGCTGCTTTGACACCTGAATATCAGGCAGAAGTCGCTGCTTTGGCTGAAAATGAAGCAGTTAAGGCTTATATCGAGGCTTATAAGGCTGAAGAAGATGCTCAGACTGCCTACGATGAAATCGGTGCGAAGATTGGTACGCTCAATACATTGATTAACCAGCCTGATGTATACGACCCGGCTTCTGAGATATCTGAATTGGAACTTAAAATAACCGGTTTGAAGAAGAATATCGAAGAACTTAAGCAGAATTATGCTTCAGGAGGTCTTGATGCAGAAGAAAATGAGAAAGCGATAGCTTATGCTAAAGCTAAAATCGAAAAACTGGAAGGCATGATTGAAGTTCAGACTGAGGTTGTGACCTTGGCTAAGAAGCGTGTGGACGATTATTTAGCTTCTCAGAAATAATTCTGAATATTAACGGCATTAAAAAATAAGTGATTACTCAGGGCTTGGCAGCTTTGCCGGTCGGTGGAGGCTGCAAGCTCGGGTAATTGCAAAAATAAAAGTAACATGAAGATAAAGAAACTTTTAATATTGGCCGTTATACCCATGATGTGTCTTACAGTCCATGCGCAAAAGAAAGATAATACCCCGAAACAGGGTGACATCACACTGGCGGCAACTGTGGGATACAATAGCTACGCAAGCGTCACGGCCCCCTCGGGCTTGCTGACGAGCTATGAGGCGGCTGCGCTCTCTACCAACTGGTCGGACAAGAAGCTGATGGTTGGTTTTGAAGCAGGATGGTTCTTCAAGGACTTGTGGAAACTGAATTTGGGTGGCGGTGTGAACTTTACGAATAACCCGGGTTATTCGGCTGTTCCCGGTACGATGGACGAAAACGCTTCGGCCGAAGATAATATGGGGGAAATCCCTACTTATCGCGCCGTGGCGGATGCCTCCTCCCTCTCTTGCAACGTGTTTGCGGGGGTAGACCGGTATTTTAAGATTAAGAATGTCCCTAACCTGATGTGGTACACCGGATTGCGGGTAGGCTTCGCCTATGCACAAAACCGGATGAAGTATGACGAATATGAAGCATTGGGTAAGTCGGTAGGCGAGACGTGGAACCTGCGCGGTGCGGTCACGTTCGGAGTAGATTACTTCGTATTGCCCGCCCTGTATGTCGGCGCACAGATTGACCCCTTCGGCTATACTTATAACATGACTACGTATAAACCGCAGGAAGGTCTGAGCAACCTCGACGCAGACAGCCACAACTTCAGTCTGCTGGCTGCCCCGACCCTCAAAATCGGGTTTAAATTCTGATGATATCCTTTTCCTGAATAATAGCAGGAATTGTTGTAAGCGTGAGGCGGTGGTTCCCGGGAGGGAGGCACCGCACTTGCTTTGTAAAGAGCCTTTGCCGGATTCTCACAACTCTCTTTTAAGTTTAGCTTAAAGAGAAATATCTGTAATTTCTTTACGGACATTAAAAAAACTAAGTATCTTTGTGATTGTTATTGGAATAGTAATTAATAGAAGAAGATTATGCTCTTTAAATTTGCCGTCACAAATTATCGAGGATTCGCTAATCGCATTGAGTGGGATTTATCGAGTCCTGCTAATTATGAGTTTAATAAATCTGTCATTAAGGATGGCATTATAAAGAATGGCATTATCTATGGCCCGAATGGTTCCGGAAAGACAAATTTCAGTTTGGCTTTGTTTGATATTGTAAACCACTTGTCCCAGAAATGGAAGAAGCCGGATTATTATCTTAATTTCATTTATGCAGGAAACCGGGATGATGCGGTCAAATTTGAATATACATTCAAATTTGACGGTAAGGTCTTGATAGAATACGATTACTCTAAGAATAGCGACGGAGTTTTATTGGCTGAAAGCCTGTATGTGGGCAATAAACAGATTTTTGAGCGTAAGGATGGAGTCTTTAGGATTGATAAGAAGCAATTTCCCATGGACGACAATGTGGAAAAGAACTTGGGAAACAATGCAAATAATGTATCCATCATCAATTTTCTTCTCACAACCTATCCGTTGGATGGGGACCACTATCTGATAAAACTCGGCAAGTTTGTCAATTCAATGCTTTGGTTTAGAAGTCTGGATATACGGGAATTCATGGGACTGGAAACGGGTATATACAGGCTGGATGAAGATATTATTTCTCACGGCAAGCTGAAGGACTTCTCAGACTTTCTTCAAAGTGTCAGCGGACAGCGTTTTCAGTTAGTGGCTAAAGACTCAAAACAGATTCTATGCGAGATTGATGGAAGTGTGGTGCCTTTTAATATGATAGCATCTACCGGTACCCAATCATTGCAACTGCTGTATTTTTGGTTGAATCGTATGAAAGATGCTTCATTCGTGTTTATTGACGAGTTCGATGCATTCTATCATTTCCGTTTGGCTTTCGAAGTTTGCAAACGCCTTTTCAACTTAGATTGTCAGGTGTTTACCTCATCTCACAACACCTATCTTATGACCAATGATTTGCTCAGGCCTGATTGTTATTTCATTTTGGATAAAAACAAGATACTTCCTTTATCCAAATGTACTGAGAAAGAACTGAGAGAGGCACATAATATTGAAAAAATATATAAGGCAGGAGCTTTTTATGTCGAATAAAGAATTATCCCTTTTTATATTTGAAGGTGCGAAGACAGAGGGCAAACTTGTGGAGAAATTAGAGGAAAATTTCTTGGGCGAGAGGTCTGCCATAAGATGTATCTTTGATGCGGAGATATATCAGTTATACAGGAAAATAAAGGATGAGGGCATGTATTCATTAGATATAGTGAATCTATTAAAAGAGCGGAGTGCTGAAAATACTGAGAAACTGAAAGAATATACGCGCAACAGTTTTGCGTATATCTATTTGTTCTTTGACTATGATGCTCATTCCACCCTTGCTGACGACGGGAAGTTAACGGAGATGCTTTCATTTTTCGATAATGAAACAGAGAACGGCATGTTGTATATCAGTTATCCTATGGTGGAGGCTATACGACATTACAAGGATATGAAGAGCTTTCAATCGTTGACAGTGAAATGCAAACGTTCTAATTGCCCTTATATGGCAGATTGCTCTGATAAAGAGGAATGTAGTAAAGAACCTCATTATAAAACCTTCGTTCCGACAGATAGCCTTCCACAATTATCGAATGTGAATGCTTATACGCGAGCGATCTGGAAAGAACTTATTACCGCTCATCTATGCAAAATGAACTACCTGGTAAATGATAGTTTTGAACTGCCGATAAATTTGCAATCACAAACCGCGATATTCAATAAACAATTAGAGAAATATATTAATCATAAATGTCCTGAAGTCGCTGTTTTGAGTGCTTTCCCATTGTTCGTATTGGATTACTTCGGATGTGAAAGGCTTAAGCAGAAACTTCAAAACGGCTAATCGGTTCTTTCTGTCTTCTTTTCACACCTCCAGCGATATCCTCCTCACCGTCACCTCCTCGTTCAGGAAGGTGGATGCCGACTCGATGAACTTTTCTTCCGCCTCGGTGGTATAGTAAGTGCAACTTCCGCCGCATGTACATTTCGCATCCATTTCGGGATGGCGGCGGAGGTAGTCTTTCAAGCTGGAAGCTACTAACTCGCCTTGTGCCACGGTGGTGATGCCGGCAGGCATGTATTGCCGTATCTTGGGTAAGAGCAGGGGGTAGTGGGTGCAGCCTAAGATGACGGTATCTATCTCACTGTCTTTGGCAAGGAGTTCGTCGATGTATTTGCGAATGAAATAATCCGCCCCGTCACCCTGCGCCTCGTTGTTCTCGACGAGTGATACCCATAGCGGGCAGGCTTCGCCGCTGACCCGGATGTCGGGAAACAGCTTTCGTATCTCCAGCGGATAGGATTCGGAACGGATGGTGCCCGCCGTGGCCAGTACGCCCACGTGCCGGCTGCGAGTGATGCTGCCGATGCACTCCACCGTGGGACGGATGACGCCCAACACACGGCGTGAGGGGTCGAGGCGGGGCAGGTCGTTCACCTGTATGCTGCGCAATGCCTTGGCAGAAGCCGTGTTGCAGGCGAGGATGACAAGGTGGCAACCCATCTCGAAGAGCCGGGTGACCGCCTGCAAGGTAAACTCGTAAACGATTTCGAACGAGCGTGTGCCGTAGGGAGCGCGGGCATTGTCGCCTAAATAGATGTAATCGTATCCGGGCAGCGCTTCGCGTATCTTGCTCAGGATGGTCAGTCCGCCGTAACCGGAGTCGAACACGCCGATAGGGCCGGGGAGGGAAGGAAGCTGTGGTTTCATACTGTTATAAGACTAATGAAGGGATTATTGCGTAGAAATATCTTCTGCCGGAAAAAGATTCAGGCACGGACTATACGGACTGACACTGCGCTTTGTAACTTAAAACCGTGAAATCCGTGTAATCCGTGCCTGAAAATAATTCGGTGGCATTGTCCCACCGTGTTCTTAATTTCCTGTGCAGGCTGCTTATTTGATGCCCAACTGTGCTTTCACCTTAGCCGTGACATCTACGCTTTGCGAACCTACATAAGGTATAGGCGTGCGTGCCAGGTCGAAGATGTAAACGGCGCCTTCGGCTCTGCCTACTGCCTGGATAGCTTCGTCCAATTTCTTATAGATAGGAGTCATAGCATCCTGCTGTGCTTTCTGCATGGATTGGTATGCTTCCTGCTGGAATTGTTCCTGGCGCTGTGCCATGTCCTGCAATTCTTTCTGGCGTCTTTCTGCAATGTTTTTCGGCAGAGAGTCGGCCTGTGCGAGGAATTCCTGATACTTCTTGTTGAACTCTTCCTGAGTGCGTTGCATTTCAGTCTGGTATTCCTTAGACATAGCCTCAAGGTCGGCTTGTGCCTTGGTGTATTCCGGCATGGAAACAATGACTTCTTGAGAGTTCATGTGAGCGAATTTTGTTTGCGCCATAGCTCCCAACGGGAGAGCGAACATAACTGCGAGCAGTGCGATTTTTTTTAGCATAATGATTATTATTTGAGTTTTAATTCATAATTCTTCGGGTGCAAATATAGTGCAAACCGGGTGTAATACAAAATAAGCCAGCTTATTTTTGCAGTGGGTTGCAACCTGTATCCGGACGACAAATGTATAACTGTCTCTTATACACATCTCCGAGCCCACGAGACCG
>ENA-OYYE01000161-OYYE01000161.1-human-gut-metagenome-genome-assembly--contig:-NODE-161-length-44750-cov-9.182571_pt1 | contig 44750 bp, 34 predicted proteins | sample MGYA00243244_ERZ653437 | MGnify/ENA primary metagenome ERZ653437 (study PRJEB26926, sample SAMN06165130) | human gut metagenome | biome: ENVO:00009003; feature: ENVO:2100002; material: ENVO:00002003...
TACGAGATAGGCTCCGGTCTCGTGGGCTCGGAGATGTGTATAAGAGACAGATCGGGGAACAGGTCGACCAATGTGCCCAGCAGCAAGTCGTGCGTCGCTATAATGCCATTTGCCCGTAAAGTCATGAATTGCTTGATTAGGGCGAACGACCCCTTCTGCTTGTCCATCGAATTGGTACCCTTCAGAATCTCGTCCAGGATGATAAACATTTCCTCACCCGCTTTCAGTTTGTCGATAATCAGTTTCAGGCGTTTCAGTTCGGCAAAGAAGTACGATTCGTTGTCCGTGAGCGAGTCGCTGGTGCGCAGGCTGGTGATGAGCTGCACCGGGTAAAGCTCCATCCGGCGGGCGCATACAGGCATACCCGTGCAGGCCAGCAGGAAGTTGATGCCCACCGTGCGCAGATACGTACTCTTGCCTGCCATGTTGGCGCCGGTGATGATGATAAAGAAAGGCCGCTTCTCCATATCTATATCGTTGCGCACACAGCGGTCGCGATGCATCAGCGGATGCCCCAAAGCTTCTGCCCGAAAGCGGACGGAAATTCCGGACGCCTCATCCGCCTTATCCAGTATCTCCGGATAGATATAATCCGGATGGTTGTAGGCAAACGTTGCTAATGAATTGAGCGCATCCATCTGTCCCAGGGCATCGAGCCAGCGCGGCAGGTCGGCAGCGTACTGCTCTTTCCAGGCTTCGATATGCATGATTTGCCGCAGTTCCCAGAAGAACAGCCCGTTCAGAATCATATACATAAAGAGATTATTCCTCTGGTCCAGTTCATTCATCAGTTTGCTCAGCCTGCCGATGGAGTGGGACGCTTTCCGTTTCTCGCCCCCGATTTCCTCCTTAATCTCTTTCAGCAAGGCGGACTTCACTACCGGCCGTTCCTCCATCATCCGGAGCAGTCCCGCATAAGTAGACAGAATCTGGAGTTTCTTTCCATAGATGGCTTGCATCTTGGTGATTCTGCCGGTGAAGACAAATCCTGCTATGACAAACAATGTCCAGATAAGCCCGTAAATGCTTCCGGGCAATATCCCTGCGATGAGCAATCCGATGCACAGCACATTCACGCTTGTCACCAGGACGGGCAGGGCGCGAAGCAACATGTTGCGACGGAAAATGCTGGGACTGGCAGACCATTCCTTCAGTTCCGTTTCATCCGCCGCCTTTCCTTTGTGTAGCAGACCCAGGATGCGGAAGCGTTGCCGGAACTTCAGTTCGGACGCCAGTTCCGCCACAGCCTCTTGCCGCTTCCGTATCTCCTGCTGATTCAGAAGCTGTTCGTTCAGCCAGGTGGCGAGCCGGGACTTGCCCAGTTGGGTACAGGTCCGGTTGATATACTGGAAGAAAGAGTGGGGGCCGAATATGTCCAGGTCGTACGTATACAGATGTGTCGGGGCGATGAACTCGCTCCCGTCGTCCAGAGTGGAAGTGTCGTAATCCAGCGCGGAGAGTTCCTGCTCGTTGATTTCGATTTTCTTCTCCAGATAATCTTTCTTGTAGAACAGGCGGTTGTGATACTTAATCAGCAGCAGGAAAGGCAGAAGCGTGACGAGAGCGATGCCCGCCCACACTGCCCAGCCTTCCGACCGGAAGTAGATGATTCCCGCAACTCCGGCAATGAACAGCACCAGCCGCAGCGTGCCGATGCGATAAATCTGCTGCTGCACTTTGTTTAGTTTCCGCTTCGTCTCGTCCGCTATCCGGCGATAACCGGTTCTTATTTCTTCTATCGAATTCATATCTTTGCCAATTGAGATGTTGTAAGGATGCAAAGATAATAGATGGCAGGGGTTTCTGCAACAGAAGGGAAAGAAAGTCAGAACAATTGATAGAGTGGGGCGCCTTATAATATTTCTTGTTGCAGGTTCTTGAACTTCCGGCAGCTATTGCAGCATTCCCCACCCATTAGTTTGCAGAAGTCATTTTCTCCATAGTAGTACGATTGCTTGTAGCAATTGTAGAAAATGTCCAGTAGCAGGTCTTTGCGCAAGAAGGTGAGGTATTCAAAGAGTGAGGAACGAGACAGGTTCAGCTTCTTTGCAAATTGCTTTGGAGTACCCGTACGTTGATTGGCAATCAGCGTATTCATATAAATGATTTTTTGTAGGTCGACATTTTTCATAACCGATGAGTTTTACTGAGAACAAATTTAGCACTTTATTCTTAGACTTATGTGGACGCAGTAACGACAAAATGTAGACAAGATTAAAATATAATCCGCTAATAAATAGGTAGATATGGAATAATGGCCGGTTGCTATGTGGACATCCTATGACTTAATACTCCCACAACCATATATCTATCAGTTGATTCTTATCAAACAGTTCTCCTACCTCTTTCATGATTTGTTCCTTCAATCGTTGTTTACGTTTGGAAACGGAGGTGGGAGAAATGCCGAGTATGGTAGCCATATTGGCAACTGAGATATGCAACTTGATTAGGCAGCATACCTGCAAGTCATTTTCTGTAAGTGACGGTATTTGTTTCTTGAGCCGTTCTGTAAAGTTATCATATAATCGGTTTATAGCCATCTGGACTTCTGTCCATTGGTATATATCAAGAGGTTTGGGAGACTTTATCAAGGATGCCAATACATCCGTATGCAAAATCAACTGCTTGCACAGAAATTCTTCGCGTTTGCGCAACATGGTGTTCTCATCCATTATTTTATTAAGAGACGCCATTTGCGCTGTCAGTTTTCCCTGCGTATTCAGGGAATGTTCAGAGAAGTCTTTTTGTAGTCGGTCGGTCTGTTTTTGCAGCATTACATTCTTCTGTTTCAATTCCTCAACCATGTTTTGCTGTTCCTGTACTGTCTCCTGAAGTTCTCCATGCGATACTATCTGTTCGGTGAGTTGTGATATGTGCGTGTTATTTTGTTCTATCTGCGTTTCGTTATTGTGTATTTGTACACTGAATACACGAAGCTGTTCCGCTTGCGATTGAATAGTACGCTCCTTCCTTATCAATTTGCGCTGATAGAAAACGATAAGAGTAGCGGCTATTATAATTATGAATAAGGAGGTGTATAGACCATTTCTTGTTATGCGTTCCTTTTCTATTTGAAGGGTGTTCTTTTCATTCAATAGCTTCTCATGGTCATATTTCTCTTTCATGGCTATGATTTCTTCATCATGTTTCATTTTGGAAATTGAATCCATGTATATATAGAACTTATCACAATATTGCATTGCTTTAGAATAATTTCGAGGGATAGTGCGATTTAAGTAATAAAGTGTCTGATATGCACGGTATGCTGTATATATATTCTCGGATACAGCTGCTTTCTCAAGGTAATATTGGGCGGAATCATTCATATTTAATAGGCGATAGGCATCTCCAATGGATAAGTGATTTTGTGTGATATCCCCATTGTTTTCATTTATAATTTCCATTGATTCCTTGGCATATTTAATCGCTTGTTTGTAGTCCTTAAAAAAGTGAGAGTAAACTGCTCCCAGTTCATTTAGTGTTATGGCGGTCGTATACCTATCATTATTTTCCCTTGCAATTTTTAAAGCTTCCTTATAATAGCTTATGGTTTTATCTGCATCCGGTTTAATTGAATATGCCCTGCCTAAATACGACAAAGCAGAAGAAATATATATCTTGTTATTTGATAATTTGGCATAGTCGTAAGCTTTTTGAAAAGCGGGAATGGCATAGTCTACTAACGAACGATATACATATATATGTCCTATCCCCGCATAAATCAAATGCGCCAGTTGATAATCTTTCGTCTTTTCTACCTTTTTGGCAGCTTCCATATAATATTCCAGGGCTGATTCGGCATCATGCTTTTCTTTATCTTTATATATTCCTTCCAGGTATGCCGCAAGCGCTTTCCTTTGCGGATTATCCAGTTGTTGGAAATAGTTGTATGCAATGGAGAGTATGCTGTCAGAGTTTATTTTCACATAGTTCTTTATTTGAGCTTGTGTAATCAGCAGGCACCATGTTGCATACTGGTACTTATCGCTTACCGCAGGAGGTGTCATTCGTTCAAGGATATTTAGCGCACTATCCGGATGTGCGTACATAACATTTTCTGCTTGGGTTAACTCCGGTAGTAATATTGGCAAAGAGTTGTTAGAGGTGCTGTGAGTGCATGATAGTAAAAGAAATGCTATCCCCCAATAAATGATATATCTTTTATATAGAGCCATAACCGTATTTTATTTGGTAACAAAAATAGATAGTTTCTTTTAAAAAGCAAAAAAAGTAGAACGTTTTTTCTCTTTCAGCATAAAGTTGCTTTCGGGTATTCACCTGTTTCACCCCTCATTCCCCATAGCCCTGTTCATGGGCAATAGCGGGTGAAGACCTGCCGGAATTCGGTGGTTTCCCAAGTTTCACCGCTTTTATCCGTGATACTCGGGGAGTATATGCTTGCGCTCCATTTCACAGACGCTTGTGTCCAACGCAACAGACACAAGTGTTCATCGTGACAGACACATGTGCCTGAAGGGATGGATGCTTATGTCTGTGTTTTGGCAATTTCTTTACTTTTAGTTCAAACAAATTGGTTCTGAAATGCTACCAAACTTTAACGCCGTAAACTTTACTACGGCAAATTTCCGTTTGATAACGAAGTGGTCAATAGAATAGAAGATGTAATCCTTTTATCCTTATATCAAAAACTTTTTTGACTATAGGCAAAAAAGTTTTTCACCATACATCAAATCGGCTTGTTTATTGTATTCCCCACTCCTGTTGTATGCGGAGGCGAAAATCGGTGAACCTTCCGTAAAATAAAAAAAACGTAGGAATCTGCCTTACTTCTAAATATTTGTGCTACCTTTGAGCAGAGATGAATTTGTGACATTACTATTATGCCGTCAAATATGATGCAATTAGAGGGGGCATAAACGTTATCTTCTTAACTTTCTAATCTTACAAGCAATTAAATTTTATGCTATTTTTCCACAGTCCCGTTAAAATGGATTGACACCATTTATCTTTGCAATGTGAAATAAATAATAGTATTAATTTAATTCTTATGTAAAATGAAAACAGAAGAAGGCAAAAAAGAAGTTGAAGAATTATTGAATTCTGAGTTGGAACAAGTCGAAGGTGGTGCTTGTCAGTGTGACTCTGGTGCAGGCCAGATTATTTATACCCTTCCGGACAATGCGGAGTTGGGACAAAATGTTAGAGAAATCTAACACACACACATTGGTTCTTACGGAAATCTGTATGAAATATTTTTAGTGGATTTCTGATATGGTTATGACGAGACTATACAAAAGTAAATATTATGCTTTTGGATAGTTTCGTTTGATGAAAAAATAAAGGAAGACTCTTTCTTCTGATTAGATATAAAAAATAATATTTATGCGTGTATACCTCAATCCTCAATATGCTATCAGAAATGAAAGAGGGAGTTCTTATATTATAGCAAAGGCAATTCCTGTAAGTGAAAAGCTAAAAGGAAAGGTAGGGAATATTAGTATAGTCCCACCTATGATTGGTTATATTCTTTCGAATATTGGAAGTTCTGAGTTAGAACTTGCAGAGAAAGAAATCTCCGATGTTACTCAACTTCGGATTGAAACAATTGATAAATTCATCAAAAAACTGGTTGATAATCCACAAATGGTCGGATGGAACTTTAAAGGAGTGGTCGTTTCATTCCCGCCCTTCTTATTGCTAAGTTCGAAAGAAATATCTTCAGGGGATATCTATACGACAGATGATTTTAATTGCATGGAGAAATTTGTTCCTAAACGGCCCTCTATTCCGTTGAGTATAAATTTTATGATAACAACCAAATGTTGTACCAACTGTATATATTGTTATGCAGACCGGAATAGAAAGGATGATTTGTCTTCTCAAGATGTGTTGAGGGTATTGAAAGAAGCTCATGAATTAGGTGTCGTTAACTTGACGTTATCGGGGGGAGATATATTTGCTTTCTCTGATTGGAAAGAGGTAGTGCAGAATGTCTGCCTATATGGATTTTCATCTATTTTGAGTACTAAGGTTCCATTAAGTAGGGATGATATTTTTTTCCTTAAAGGAGTGGGATTGAAAAACTTGCAAGTATCATTGGATGCAATATCACCCGAGATACTTATAAAAACATTGCGGGTGGAAAATGATTATGCTGATAGAATGAAACAGATGCTTCGAAGTTGCGATGAAGTCGGACTGAAAGTTAATGTAAGAACAGTTCTCACTAAGTATAATGCAAATGAATTAGAAATGGGTAAGCTGTTCTCATTTCTGAATTCCTTGTCTAATATTAATTCATGGATATTAACTCCCGCTTTTTATTCGGAATTTAAAGATGATTATCTACAATATCGTGCAAGTGATTTGGCGTTAATTAAAATATATAACCAAACAAGAGTATTAAACGGTATATCTCGTTTTACCATATTACATAATAAAATGAGTGAAAGGGAATATACGCTTAAAACCTATACTACGGTTGAGAGTTTTGTCAAAAAGAACCAGATATGTAATGCAAATAGCTATTCAATGTCGATATTGTCTAATGGAGATGTGACTGCTTGTGAAATGTTATATGGTAATCCGGACTTTATATTTGGCAATGTAAGGAATCAATCTTTATACGACCTTTGGAATTCGGCGGTTGCTTTAAAGATGTATTCTTATAGACAGGATATGATTAAACAGAAAGAAAACAATCAATGTTGTAATTGCCGAGTATATTCAGATTGTAAACAGACTATTGGAAAACGTATTTGTTATGTGGATATTATCAAAGCTTATGGTAAAGATAAATATGAATATCCCGATCCCAGATGTCCACAGGCTTTAGCTATTAAGGATCATTTGATATTATAATACTTTTCTCAAGATTGAAAAACTAAAATTGAATCAAGATATGAAGCACCTTCTTTCCCTCCTATTCTTATCCTTTGTCTTTGTATGCCAAGCATCCGGACAAACTATTCGCGGTATGCTCGTGGACGAGACAGAGCAACCGGTGGCTTATGCCAATATCGTATTGCTGGCGATGCCCGATTCGGCTTTTGTTTCGGGGACAGTCAGTGATGAAAAAGGGAACTTTGTTCTCAATGCAGCCGATGGAGATAAGATTGTCCGCATCTCTTCAATCGGTTATGTGACTCTTTATCGGTCGTGTCACGCTCCTGATTTGGGAGTCATCAAACTCGCATCGGATGCGCAAATGCTGGGCGAGGTAGTGGTGAAGGGGCAATTGCCCAAAACGCGCCTGAAAGGAGATGCTCTGGTTACCAATATACAGAACTCCGTGCTCAGTGTTGCCGGTTCTGCCAATGATGTGCTGGCAAAGATACCCGGAATACAAGGAAAAGACGGAGATTTCACCGTCTTCGGAAAAGGGACGCCTGTCTTTTATATTAACGGGCGTCTGGTGCGGGATAAGTCGGAACTGGAACGACTGCACTCATCCGATATAAAGAGTGTGGAAGTAGTGAACAATCCGGGAGCGCAATACGATGCTACGGTAAAAGCCGTGGTGCTGATTCGTACGCTGAAACCCGTTGGCGAAGGGTTGGGATTCAATGTTAAGACCTCTAATATGTATGGAGAGCATTTCTTCACCGTTAATCAACTCGACTTTAATTACCGGCATAAGGGACTGGATATCTTAGGCTCCCTCTTCTACAGCGGTGGAAAGGACGGCACGAATATCCATCTGGACCAACAGACTTTTGTCGATACGCTCTGGACGCAACGGTCGGATGCGCATTCGATAGCGAAAAGGGAAAATTACAAAGCCCGTCTGGGCGCCAACTATATCTTCAATGAAAACCATTCGGTGGGTGTACTTTACGATTTTGTTTCTTACGGTACCAAAGAACCCGATTATAGGATGCACTCGGAAATAAGTGCGGACAATAAGCCTTATGACAGCTGGGAAAGCAAGAATGTGGTTTTCGATAAATATCCTGTTCATCTTGTCAACGCTTATTATGTGGGAAATATAGGCAAATGGACGGTCAATTTCAATACGGATATGCGTTGGAGCAACCAGGAGGACCGGCAGACTACCATTGAAGAAAGCTTGAATTACGAGGACAGGACCGTAAATACGGACAGCCGCTATGACAACAGGATGTTTGCTTCCAAATTGGTTTTGAGCTATCCGCTTTGGAAGGGAAACTTATCCTTCGGCGGCGAATATACGAAAACATATCAGAAGAACAACTTCTTGAATGAACAGGGCATACTGCTGGATGCAGATAATAAGGTGGAGGAATACAGCGCTTCCGCCTTTGCGGAATATAAACTGAATGTAGGGAAACTGAATATGGTGGCAGGACTGCGTTATGAACATAATACATCTGATTATTATCAGAAAGGCAAGCTGGTGGATGAACAAAGCAAGGTGTATGATAACCTTTACCCGTCTGTTTCGGTGGCTTATCCGCTGGGACCGGTATCTGCTAGTCTGAGCTATACCATGAAGACAAGGCGGCCTTCTTATAAACTGTTGAACGGCAATATGAGTTACGTGAACCGATATACCTATTTAAGTGGGAATTCTTTGCTGAAACCGACAACAATTTCCGACTTGACATTGGTTTCTACTTACAAGTTCCTCCAATTCATCGTCAGTTACCAGCGGGCGGAAGATGATATCGTCAATGTAACCAATCAGCTGGAAGACCGTCCGAATATATCGCATACCACTTACCGGAATTTCGATAAGATAGATAAAATGACCTTCCTGCTTGCGGCTTCGCCCACCATCGGTTGTTGGAATCTTAATTATAGTGCGGGTATCATCAAGCAATGGTTCGAACTGGAACATCTTGGAGCAGTCAAGAAGATGCACCGCCCGATGCCTTATTTCTCAATGTTTAATACCTTTACTCTTCCACAAGGATTCCAGATTACGCTGGATGGTGTGTTTATGGGCAAGGGGCATACAAGGAACATACTGATGGGTGAGAATAAGTATATAGATGTGGGTATCAGCAAGACTTTCTTCAAAGACAAGGCATTGCTGCTGAAACTCGATTGTTTCGATGTGTTCGACTGGAGGCGCTATAATATGACAATGTATGGAGAACGTAACATTTTCCGGGAAAATGATAGCTGGACGGATATGCGGAGGGTGCAGTTGACACTTCGTTACCGGTTCAATGCCTCGAAAAGCAAATATAAGGGAACGGGCGCCGGGGCGGCTGAGAAGGCAAGGTTGTGAGGTGCTGCCTATTCTCCCGCTGCTACTTGTCGGTTTCCGAATTATTAATTTAAATTCTTTCAACATGAAAACATGTATCTTTTATCTGTTGTTTGCCTTTGGCATGGTATCAGGCGTATGTGCTCAGAACATACGTATCTCCGGCAGGGTAGTGGATGTGAAAGGGGCGCGGATAGCTTTTGCCAATCTTACCCTGCAACGTACGGATTCGACGTTTGTCAATGGATGTACTTCCGATGATAAAGGTGGTTTCATGATGAAGGGGCTGGCTGCCGACAATTACTTGTTGCAGGTCTCTTTTGTGGGATATGTTACGCAAGTCATCCGTCTGGACAATTTGAACAGTTCGTTGGATATTGGCGATATCATGCTGGAGGAAGATGCGGTGCTTCTGCAAGGGGTGACGGTGACCGCTTCGAATGTGGTGAAGAAACCCGACCGGCAAATTATCCTTCCATCGAAAAAGCAGGTAAAAGCTTCTTCTTCGGGATATGAGTTGCTGACACACATGCAACTGCCGGGGCTGAAGGTAAACGCCCTTCAACGGAGTGTCTCCACCCTGAGCGGGGGAAGCGTGCAATTGCGCATCAATGATATCGAAGCTACCGAGGCGCAGGTGCAGGCATTAAGACCCGAGGAAGTGTTGCGGGTGGAGTATATTGACAATCCCGGCGTGCGCTATGCCGATTCCGGCGCCGAGGCGGTCATCAACTATGTGGTAAAGCGCGCGCAGTCGGGGATATCGGGAGGAGTGGGTTTGACGAATGCCGTAACCACCGGTTTCGGAAACGACCAGGTCTACTTGCGCGCCAACCATAAGTTGTCCGAGTTCGGATTGAGCTATTATGTCAGCTACCGTGATTATGACGACCGCTTTGTGAACGAAGACCAGTCTTTTGTCACATCGGATAAGGATAGGAGACAACGGGTGCTGGAAGGAATTTCCACACCATTCAGCTACGTACAGCACGAGATAGAAGCCAGTTACAATCTGACTAAGCAGGATAATTACGTGTTCAACGCCTTATTCTCGAATAGTATCTTCGATTCGCCCCATGCGGATTTCGGGCAACGAATCCACGAAACCGGCAAAGAGGATATCTACAATTATACACGGGCTATCAATAAATCATCCGCACCCGCCCTGGATTTATATTACAAGAAGACATTGCCCAAGAATCAGGAACTCATGCTCAATGTGGTGGGTACGTACATCGGATCCGATTATGAACGCGGTTACAGAGAGTATACCCAAACGATGGATGACCCGTTGTCCGTGCATGATTATAGTACCGATGGCGCGCGCTATTCACTGATTGGCGAAGGGGCCTACAAGAAATCATTTGAAAAGGTAAGCCTGTCGGCGGGACTGAAATACATGCAGGCCTATACACGCAACCGCTATACGGGGTCGGTAGAGGAAATGGCGGAAATGCACAATTCTAATTTTTATGCTTACACGCAAGTGCAAGGCAAATGGGCGAAACTGAACTATAACGTCGGGGTGGGCGTATCACGCGAGACTTTTGACGAGTCAGGCGAAGGCTTTACGTTTTATACGTTCCGTCCCATCGTGCAGCTCTCTTATCCGATGTTCAAGGGGGCGTCCGTGCGGTACACTTTCAACAGTTATCCGTCCCTGCCCTCGCTTTCGGCGTTGAGCGACATCCGCCAGCAGGTGACCGATATAGAAGTGAACCGGGGTAACCGTGGACTCGACCCCTACCGTTCATACAACAATCGCCTGCAACTGTCTTGGGGAAATAAGGTGTTGAGTACACAGTTGACGGGAGCGTATCTTTACAGCAAGAAGCCTATCATGCAACAGATAGAACGAACCGACTTTGAAGACGGCAGCTACGAATTTGAATATGCCACCGCCAATCAGAAAAGTTTCTCCCGGCTGACCGGGCAGTTGTACGTGGAGGCAAAGATTATTCCGGATATTCTTTCCGTTAGTGCCTATGCGGGTGTGAACCGGTATGAGAGCAAGGGGCATACTTACTCGCACGGCTATACGGCATGGTATGTAGGAGGGGATGTCTCGATGAACTATAAGAACTTCTCTTTTTATGGCAATATAGGCAACCGGTATGAGTCGCTTTTCGGTGAGACGGTGAATTATGGCGAGAAGTCGTGTGTGCTGCAATGTTCCTATACCCTGAAAGCATTTCGCATCGGCGCCGGTATACTCTATCCGTTTATGTCCGAAGGATGGAGCGCAGGCTCGAAATTGCTGAACAATCTTGTGAAGAAAGAGCAATGGACCTACATTAAGAATAATGCCAATATGTTTATGGTCTCTTGCTCGTGGAACTTCAATAGCGGACGGCGCCACGAGGCGGAAAAGAAGAGAATGAACAACGCAGACAGGGAAACGGGGATTGTGCAATAACTTTTTTCGCCATATATTTGCCAACTTCCGATAAAAAATGTACCTTTCGCTCAATAAACAAAGTTTCAGAAAGAAAGGATAGAGGAATGAAAAGGCGTTGGTTGTTAGGAATAATGGCATTATTGGCTTTGCCGTGCATGGCGCAGCAGATAATGTATGCCAGCTTGAAAGAACTGATGGAAGGACGGGGGGACACGGTAAGCACACTGAAAGTAGAAAAGCGCGCCAAGAATCAGATTTACCTGATGGGAGGCGCCGACTATCGCATCACGGCGGACGAGAACCCTGGACTGTCGCGCTACTTGAGGGCGCGCTGCTATGCCGTGCGTATCGATACGGCGCTGTATGTCAACTGCCGGAAGATGCGCTATAAACGCTACCGCTTCGGACAATGGTACGCGCCTGCCATGTGGATAGGCGGCAAAATCTATTTTAGCGCGCAACCGTTGGGACAGGCGGCCACCAGCAGTGTGACGCCTGTCGATGCCACAAAGCTGGGCGGTGAAGTGGGCGATGCCATCGCTGCTTCCGGACTGGTGTACGACCGTGTGTACTACGAGCTGGACCCGCAGACCGGCAAAGCCTCGTTTGTGGGCAAAGACAAGATGACCGAACTCCTGAAAGGCTATCCCGAATTGCAGGAAGCTCTCCTGAAAGAGAAAAGCGAGCGGGCGGAAGTTATCGGAAAATACCTGCTGCAATTGAAGTAATCTTATCTGTTCGCAAACGCTTGAATTGATTCCTTTCAGGCATGAATGACACGGAGAATCACGAATCAGTTTACAGAAACCTGTGTAATGGATTGTCTTTTTGATAAATAATCCCGGTATTCTATTGCGAATATCGGGATTTCTTTTTATATTGCGGCAGATATAAGCCTTTGTCTGCTGACAATTTGAAACTATTCATCCTGATATACTATGGAGATTACTTTAAGCAAGACATTGCCCCCTTATCCCGCCTTCGCAGAAGGCATCCGGAGGGCTCCCGACCGTGGTTATACCCTTACTCCGGCGCAGACCGCCACGGCACTGAAGAATGCGCTGCGCTACATCCCTACCGAACTGCACGAGACGCTTGCGCCCGAATTTATGGAAGAACTTCGCACCCGCGGACGTATCTACGGATACCGTTACCGTCCCGAAGGCGACCTGAAGGCGAAGCCCATCGACGAATACAAAGGCAACTGCATCGAAGGCAAAGCCTTCCAGGTGATGATAGACAATAATCTCTGTTTCGATGTCGCCCTCTATCCTTACGAACTCGTCACCTATGGCGAGACGGGGCAGGTGTGCCAGAACTGGATGCAGTATCGCCTAATCAAGCAATACCTCGAAGTGCTGACGCGTGAACAAACCCTCGTCATCGAGAGCGGACACCCGCTCGGACTGTTCCGCTCGAAGCCCGACGCACCGCGCGTGATTATCACCAACGCCCTGATGGTGGGACTGTACGATAACCAGAAAGACTGGCATACCGCCATGCAGATGGGCGTTGCCAACTACGGGCAGATGACTGCCGGCGGCTGGATGTACATCGGTCCGCAAGGCATCGTGCATGGCACGTTCAATACCTTGCTGAATGCCGGACGGCTGAAACTCGGTATTCCTCAGGACGGTGACCTGCGCGGACGGTTGTTCATATCTTCCGGACTGGGCGGCATGAGCGGTGCCCAGCCGAAAGCTGCCGAGATGGCGGGAGCGGCTGCAATCATTGCCGAGGTGGATGCGTCGCGCATCGAAACCCGTCACCGTCAGGGCTGGGTGGGACACGTCACCGATTCGCTGCCCGATGCCTTTGCACAGGCACGCGTGGCGATGGACAGCCGGCGTCCCGTCTCCATAGCTTATCATGGTAATGTGGTGGAACTTTTAGAGTACGCCGTTCGCGAGGGGATAACCGTAGACCTGCTTTCCGACCAGACTTCCTGCCATGCCGCCTACGATGGCGGTTACTGTCCTGCCGGATTGACCTTTGAGCAGCGCACCGGCATGTTGCACGAGAATCCGCAAGAGTTCCGTCGGTTGGTGGACGTTTCGTTGGAACGCCACTTCCTGGCGATAAAGCAACTGGTGGGGCGCGGCACATACTTCTTCGATTATGGAAACTCCTTTATGAAAGCCGTCTACGACGCCGGTGTGCGGGAGATTGCACGCGAGGGGGATGATAAGAACGGATTCATCTTCCCAAGCTATGTGGAGGATATCATGGGGCCGGAACTCTTTGACTACGGTTACGGGCCTTTCCGCTGGGTATGCCTGAGCGGCAAACACGAAGATTTGGTGAAGACCGACCGTGCGGCGATGGAATGCATCGACCCTACTCGCCGCGGACAGGATTTGGATAACTACAACTGGATTCGCGATGCGGAGAAGAACAACCTCGTGGTGGGTACGCAGGCCCGTATCCTCTATCAGGATGCTGAGGGGCGGATGAAGATAGCCTTACGTTTCAACGAGATGGTGAGGCGTGGCGAGGTCGGCCCGATTATGTTGGGACGCGACCACCACGATGTAAGCGGTACGGACTCACCGTTCCGGGAGACGTCCAATATCAAGGACGGCAGCAATGTGATGGCGGATATGGCGGTGCAGTGCTTTGCCGGAAACTGTGCGCGGGGCATGAGTCTCGTCGCTCTGCACAATGGCGGAGGCGTGGGCATCGGTAAGGCTATCAATGGTGGCTTCGGAATGGTGTGCGACGGCTCGGAGCGGGTGGATGAGATACTTCGTTCGGCCATGTTGTGGGATGTGATGGGAGGCGTGGCACGGCGTTCGTGGGCGCGAAACCCTCATGCAATGAAGACAAGTGAGGAGTTTAACCGCACGCATGAGGAGGGATACCATATCACGATGCCGTATGTGGCGGATGACGAACTGGTGGACAGATACGTTCCCGGACAGAGGGATAAATAAAGGATAAGACAAAGGAACAAATCTATTTTGCCTATTAGGGAATTATTTTTTCCTAATAGGGGAAAAATAAAAAGCGGCTTAAGAGAGATAAAAGAGACGAAAGACAGAGACAGAAGAACAGATTCTTTGATTTACATAATCTTTTAAGAAAATATGCTCTTTTGTTCTTCTGTCTAAAAAACACAATAGATTATGAACAGAATCATGGAATGTGTCCCCAACTTCAGCGAGGGACGCGATTTGCAGAAAATAGACAAGATAGTGGCTCCTTTCAGAGCCAGGCAGGGAGTGAAGCTGCTGGACTATAGTAATGACGAAGACCATAACCGGTTGGTCGTTACGGTGGTGGGCGAGCCGGAACCGCTTCGCGATGCGGTGCTCGAAGCCATCGGGGTAGCGGTGGAACTTATCGACCTGAACAAGCACCAGGGACAGCACCCCCGGATGGGAGCGGTGGATGTGGTTCCTTTTATTCCCATCCGGAATACGACGATGGAGGAGGCTATCGCACTCTCCCGTGAAGTGGGTGAAGAAGTGGCAAGGCGGTATCGCCTTCCGGTCTTTCTGTACGAGAAGTCGGCTTCCGCATCGCATCGCGAGAACCTGGCGGCTGTGCGCAAAGGCGAGTTCGAAGGGATGGCGGAGAAGATAAAACTGCCTGAATGGCAACCCGACTTCGGTCCTGCCGAACGGCATCCCACGGCAGGAACAGTGGCTATCGGAGCGCGTATGCCGCTGGTGGCATACAATATCAACCTCAGCACGCCAAGCCTGGAGATTGCGCACGACATTGCCAAGAAGATACGCTTCATCGGCGGCGGCTTGCGCTATTGCAAGGCGATGGGGGTAGAGTTGAAAGACCGGGGCATCACGCAAGTGTCCATCAACATGACCGACTATACCCGGACGGCGCTCTACCGTGCTTTCGAGTTGGTACGCATCGAGGCGCGCCGCTATGGTGTCAGCATCGTAGGCAGCGAGATTATCGGACTGGTACCGATGGAAGCGCTTATCGATACGGCTTCCTACTACTTGGGACTGGAAAACTTCTCGATGCAGCAAGTGCTGGAAGCGAGAATCATGGAATAGAGAGACAAGCTTATGACTGAAAACCTGATTATATACAATACACGTGTCGTAACGCCCATCGGCTTCACCGCCCGTGCGGGAAAGGAGATGGGGGAATTGCGCGTCATAGACAATGCTACGGTAGAGGTGACCGACGGTATCATCACCTATGTGGGACCGAATCGGGGAGAAGACCGCGACGGCTATTACCGGCATTACTGGCACTACAATGCCCGTGGCAAATGCCTGCTGCCGGGTTTTGTCGATTCGCACACGCATTTTGTCTTCGGCGGCGAACGTGCCGAAGAATTCTCCTGGCGGCTGAAAGGCGAAAGCTATATGTCCATCATGGAGCGTGGAGGCGGCATTGTAAGTACGGTGAAGGCGACGCGTGCGAGCAATTACATCCAGTTGCGCAGCAATGCCGAAGACCTGCTGAAGAAGATGAGCGCCATGGGCATCACCACCGTGGAAGGAAAAAGCGGTTATGGACTGGACCGGGAAACCGAACTCCTGCAACTCCGTGTGATGCGCAATCTTCAAACCGACGAACACAGACGGGTGGATGTGGTGCCTACTTTTCTTGGCGCTCATGCCGTGCCTCCGGAGTATGAGGGACGGACGGACGAGTACATCGATTTCATCCTGCACGAAGTACTGCGCGGCATAGCCGATAACGGGCTGGCGGAGTTCTGCGATGTTTTCTGCGAACAGGGCGTCTTCTCCATCGAACAGTCCCGCCGCCTGCTGCTTGGCGCCCGTGACCTGGGGCTGAAGTTGAAACTCCATGCCGACGAAATCGTTCCGTTGGGAGGTGCCGGACTGGCAGCCGAACTCTCTGCCGTTTCCGCCGACCACCTGCTGCACGCTTCGGATGCTGATATCCGTGCATTGGCAGAGAAGGGTGTGGTGGCAACCTTGCTTCCGCTGACCGCCTTTGCGCTGAAGGAACCTTATGCCCGCGGGCGTGAGATGATTGATGCCGGTTGCGCCGTTGCCCTTGCCACCGACCTGAATCCCGGCAGTTGCTTCTCCGGTTCCATTCCGCTGACCATTGCCCTGGCATGTATCTATATGCAGATGACCGTCGAAGAAACCATTACCGCCCTCACCCTGAACGGGGCTGCCGCCCTGGACCGTGCCGACAGCATCGGTAGCATCGAAGTGGGGAAGAAAGGCGACTTCGTGGTGCTGCAAACGGATAATTACCATTTCTTACCTTACTATGTCGGTATGAATTGTGTGCACACCACGGTGAAGGAAGGAGTGCTCCATCCGGTTCTTTAAATTTGATAATACCTAAAAATAAATACCATGTTAACAGATTCTACAGTCAACGAGTTTTTAAATAAAGTAGCGGGAAGCGAACCGGTACCCGGTGGCGGAAGTATTGCCGCCTTGAACGGAGCCGTCGCTTCCGCTTTAGCGGCTATGGTTGCCAATCTTACCATCGGAAAGAAAGGGTATGAAGACCACGAAGAATTGATGCGTCATATTTCCGAAACAGCCTTGCAGGCGAAGGAAGTCTTTACCGTCGATGTGGACCGGGACTCCGAAGCCTACGACAAAGTGTTCGCCTGCTTCAAGATGCCGAAAGCGACGGAGGAAGAAAAGGCCGCACGCAGTGCCGCCATACAGGAAGCCACCAAGTTTGCCGCCCTTGTCCCCATGCAGGTGGCACGCAATGCGTGCAGGCTGATGACCCTTATCCTGGATGTGGCGCGGCTGGGCAACCGGAACGCCGTTACCGATGCCTGCGTCGCCATGATGTCCGCCCGCTCCGCTGTGCTCGGTGCGCTGATGAACGTACGTATCAACCTCGGTTCCCTGAAGGATAAGGAGTTCGTGGCACAGATGCAGGCTGAGGCCGCCGACCTGGAACATCAGGCCTGCGCGATGGAAAAAGAATTGTTGGACGAAATCAACGAGGAGCTGAAAGTATGAAGAATGTCTATTATGTCGGTTCGGGCGAACTTACCTTCGACCTTATCGAGCGCATCATCAACGAGAACCTGAAACTGGAGCTGGCTCTCGAAGCCCGGCAGCGCATACAGAAGTGCCGCGACTACCTGGATAAGAAGATTGCCGGTTCCGATGAACCTCTGTACGGCATTACTACCGGATTCGGTTCGCTGTGCAGCAAGAACATCTCTCCGGACGAACTGGGTACGCTGCAAGAAAACCTGATTAAAAGCCATGCTTGCAGTGTGGGCGAGGAGATACGTCCCGTTATCATCAAACTGATGCTCTTGCTCAAAGCGCACGCCCTGTCTTTGGGGCATAGCGGCGTGCAGGTCATCACCGTGCAGCGCATCCTCGATTTCTTCAACAACGACGTGATGCCCATCGTCTACGACCGCGGTTCGCTGGGAGCTTCGGGCGACCTGGCTCCGCTTGCCAATCTTTTCCTGCCGCTTATCGGCGTGGGCGATGTATATTATAAAGGTAAGAAGCGCGAGGCCATCAGCGTGCTCGACGAATTCGGTTGGGAGCCCGTAAAGCTGATGAGCAAAGAAGGCCTCGCCCTGCTGAACGGTACGCAATTCATGAGTGCCAACGGCGTGTTCGCCATCTTGAAAGCATTCCGCCTCTCCAAGAAAGCCGACTTGATAGCAGCCCTCTCCCTGGAAGCTTTCGATGGACGTATCGACCCCTTTATGGATTGCATCCAGCAGATACGTCCTCACAAAGGACAAATCGAGACAGGGGAAAACTTCCGTAAGTTGCTGGAAGGCAGTGAACTCATAGCCCGTCCCGGCAAGCACGTGCAAGACCCGTATTCGTTCCGTTGCATTCCGCAGGTGCATGGCGCCACGAAAGACGCTATCCGCTATGTGGCGTCCGTCCTTCTGACCGAAATCAATTCGGTGACGGACAATCCCACCATCTTCCCCGATGAAGACCGTATCATCTCCGGCGGTAACTTCCACGGTCAGCCGTTGGCCATTTCGTATGATTTCCTGGGTATCGCCCTTGCCGAATTGGGCAACATCTCCGAGCGGCGTATCGCACAACTCATTATGGGCTTGCGCGGATTGCCCGAATTTCTCGTTGCCAATCCCGGCCTTAATTCCGGTTTTATGATTCCTCAATATACCGCCGCGTCCATGGTGAGCCAGAACAAAATGTATTGCTACGCTGCCAGCAGTGATTCCATCGTGTCCAGCAACGGGCAGGAAGACCACGTCAGCATGGGAGCCAATGCAGCCACCAAGCTGTTCCGCATCATGGACAACCTGGAACATATCCTGTCCATCGAACTGATGAATGCCGCCCAGGGTATCGACTTCCGTCGTCCGCAGAAGACTTCCCCGGTGCTGGAGCGTTTCCTGCACGAATATCGCAAGGAAGTTCCCTTTGTAAAGGACGACATTGTGATGTATAAAGAAATTCATAAAACGGTTGCTTTCCTTAATCGTACCAAGTTCGATTATTAAAGAGTTTATCAATAAAGCTGCTATAAACCTAATAAATATTAATCGTTTAATAAAAGGAAGAAAACTTAATTGGCGAATTGAGTTTTCTTCCTATCTTTGTGCCCGTTTCGTTCCGGTAATGGACGGAATATAGGTTTTGGATTAATAAAAAGAAGAGACATGGGCGATTACACCAAGAATCCCAACTCCCGTCCGGAGTTAAGAGAGAGGATTGTGGAGACAGCAGTAGAAGCATTTACGAAGCACGGCATCAAATGTATCACGATGGATGACATTGCCACCTCGCTGGGCATCTCGAAGCGTACTTTGTATGAAGTGTTTTCGGACAAGGAGGCGCTGTTGGAGGAATGTATCCTGAAGAAACAGGAAGAGTCGGATGCTTTCCTGAAAGAAGTGCTTGCCAGCTCGAAGAACGTCCTGGAAGTTCTGCTGAAAGGTTATCAGCACAGCATCGAGGCGTTCCATGCCACCAATAAGAACTTCTTTGAAGACATCAAGAAATATCCCAAAGCTTATGAGCTGCTGACGAGGCGGCGCGATCAGGACTCGGAAGAAACGGTGAACTTCTTCAAGGAGGGGGTAAGCCAGGGCATTTTCCGTGACGACGTGAACTTTGCCATTGTCAGTATGCTGGTGCGAAAGCAGATAGACTTGCTGATAAATACGGACGTCTGCAAGGAACACTCTTTCCTCGAAGTGTATGAGTCCATCATGTTTACTTTCTTGCGGGGTATTTCTACGGAAAAGGGCGCACAGGAACTGGAAGCCTTTATCTGCGAACACCGCAAGAGTCAGTGACCGCGAGGAACGGACAATCAGAAAACAATTAAATTACAATATGAAGATGCAGAGAATTTTAAGGAGCCGGAGACTGGTATGGGCACTTGCCTTGCTGTTGGCCGGCAACTACGTACGGGCGCAAGAGGTAGTGATAGATACCTTGACCATAGACCTTGACAAGGCTTTGGAGATTGCCCTGAATGATAATCCTACCATTAAAGTGGCCGAGGAAGAGATTGCCTTGAAGAAAGTGGGCCACAAGGAAACTTGGCAAAACCTGTTGCCTGAGGCAAGTATTTCGGGAACTTGGAACCACACCGTTACAGCGGCGAAAATGAGTTTGAATGGCGAGTCTTTCAAGATGGGAAAAGACAACTCCAACACCGTGAGCGGTGCCCTGAACATCAGCCTGCCGATATTTGCTCCGGCAGTCTACCGGGCGATGTCCATGTCGAAGACGGATATCGAGCTGGCAGTGGAGAAGTCCCGCGCGTCCAAACAGGATTTGGTTAATCAGGTCACCAAGGCCTATTACCAGTTGATGCTGGCGCAGGATTCCTACGAAGTCTTGCAGAAAAGCTACGACTTGGCGGAAGAGAATTTTAATATCGTCAATGCGAAGTACGAGCAGGGAGCGGTCAGTGAGTTCGACAAAATCAGTGCGGAAGTGCAGATGCGCAGCGTGAAGCCGAATCTGATTTCCGCCGGCAATGCCGTGAGACTGTCGAAGTTGCAACTGAAAGTCCTGATGGGGATTACCGCCAACGTGGATATCAAGATTAACGATAGCCTTGCCAATTACGAGACTGCGGTGTTTGCCAACCAGTTGGACAATCAAGTGCACGAAGGCCTGGTAAACAACACCACCCTGAAGCAGTTGGACCTGAACCGCAAGACCCTTCAGCAGAATATCAAGTCGCTGCGTACCAACTTCATGCCGACATTGGGTATGAACTTCTCGTACCAGTACCAGTCGCTGAACAATGACAACTGGGATGTCTTCAGCTATGACTGGGGCGGCAGTTCATCGGTAGTTTTCAGCTTGAGCATACCCCTGTACAAAGCGAGCAACTTTACGAAACTGAAATCCAACCGCATCCAGATACGTCAGTTGGACTTCGACCGCATCGATGTGGAACGGAAGCTGAATATGGAAATCACCAGCTACCGGGATAATATGGAGGCCAGTTCCGAACAGGTTTCCAGTAACAAGGAAAACGTGATGCAGGCCGAAAAGGCAGTGCAGATTGCCGGCAAGCGTTATGAAGTAGGCAAGGGCACCGTGCTCGAACTGAACACTTCACAGGTGCAGCTTACCGAGGCCGAACTGACCTATAACCAGTCCATCTACGATTATCTGATATCTAAGGCCGACCTCGACATGGTACTGGGAAGGGATTATGTAGTCAACAACCGGAAATAAAAAAGAACAACTATATGAGAACAAGTTTTCAAATGATTGCCCTGCTTGCAGTTGCATTGCTGGGTTCTTGCAGTGGCGGAAAAGACAAAGCTGCTACGCAGATAGTGGACGAGAAACCGAGAGTAAAACTCGCAGACGTAAAGGCTCGTCCGGTAGAACAGATTCATGAGTATACGGCTACCGTAGAGGCGGAAGTGAAGAATAATATCGCTCCTTCTTCTCCGGTGCGCATCGACAAGATTATGGTAGAGGTGGGCGATGCCGTCTCCAAAGGCCAGAAGTTGGTAAGTATGGATGAGGCAAACCTGAAACAGGCAAAGTTCCAGCTCGATAACCAGGAGATAGAATTCAAGCGTATGGACGAACTGTATAAAGTAGGCGGAGCCTCCAAGTCGGAATGGGATGCCTCCAAGATGGCTTTGGATGTAAAGCAGACGGCATATAACAATCTGTTGGAGAACACCTCTCTGCTCAGCCCCATCAGTGGTGTGGTTACCGCCCGTAACTATGATAACGGAGATATGTACAGCGGTGGCGAACCCGTATTGGTCGTAGAGCAGATTACTCCGGTGAAGTTGCTTATCAATGTTTCCGAAACCTACTTCACGCAAGTGAAGAAAGGCGCTCCGGTAGTTGTGAAGCTGGATGTATACGGAGACGAGCAGTTCGACGGTTACATCAGCCTGGTTTATCCTACGGTAGACCCCACTACGCGTACTTTCCCCGTAGAAATCAAGTTGGCAAACAAGGACAAGCGGGTACGTCCCGGAATGTTTGCCCGCGCCACCCTCAATTTCGGAACGAAGAACAACGTAGTCGTGCCCGACCTTGCCATCGTGAAGCAGGCCGGTTCCGGTGACCGTTATGTATATGTCTACAAGGACGGAAAGGTATCTTATAATAAGGTAGACCTGGGACGTCGTATGGGTACGGAATACGAATTGATTTCCGGTGTGCCCGATAACTCTCAGGTTGTCATAGCCGGACAGACGAAGTTAGTGAACGGTATGGAAGTAGAGGTGGAGAAATAAAAAATTAAAGAAAAACATGAGTTTATACGAAGGTGCGGTTAAGAAACCGATTATGACCTCACTCTGCTTCCTGGCAGTTGTGATATTTGGTTTGTTCTCTTTGTCCAGATTACCTATCGACTTGTATCCCGATATCGATACGAATACGATTATGGTGATGACAAGCTATCCCGGAGCCAGTGCTTCGGATATCGAGAACAACGTGACCCGTCCGCTGGAGAATGTGTTGAATTCAGTCAGCAACCTGAAGCATATTACCTCCCGTTCGTCAGAGAACATGTCGCTGATTACGCTGGAGTTCGAGTTCGGCAAGGAAGACATCGACGTGCTCACCAATGACGTGCGCGACAAGCTGGATATGGTTAGTTCCCAGCTTCCCGATGATGTGGAAAACCCTATCATCTTCAAGTTCAGCACGGACATGATTCCCATCGTGCTGCTTTCCGTACAGGCCAACGAGAGCCAGTCGGCATTATATAAGATACTGGATGACCGTGTTGTAAACCCCTTGGCACGTATCCCCGGTGTGGGTACGGTGTCCATCAGCGGTGCGCCCCAACGCGAGATACAGGTCTATTGCGACCCCTACAAACTCGAAGCCTATAACCTGAGCATCGAAACCATTAGTTCCATTATCGGAGCGGAGAACAGGAATATTCCCGGCGGTAATTTCGATATCGGTAATGAAACCTATTCGCTGCGTGTGGAAGGTGAGTTCGACGATTCGCGCGAACTGGAAAACGTCGTGGTAGGCACCTACGACGGCGCCACCATCTATCTGCGCGATGTAGCCAAGGTAGTGGATACCGTGGAAGAACGTGCGCAGGAGACCTATAACAACGGCGTCAAGGGTGCCATGATTGTGGTGCAGAAGCAGTCCGGCGCCAATTCCGTGGAAATCTCCAAGAAGGTGCAGGACGTGCTGCCGCGTTTGCAGAAGAACCTGCCCAGTGACGTGAAGTTAGGCGTTATCGTCGATACTTCCGAAAACATCCTGAACACCATTGACAGTTTGACCGAAACGGTGATGTACGCCTTGTTGTTCGTGGTTATCGTGGTATTCCTCTTCCTGGGGCGCTGGCGTGCCACGTTGATTATCTGTATCACCATTCCGCTCTCCCTGATTGCATCGTTCATCTACCTTGCCATCTCGGGGAACACTATTAATATCATCTCGCTTTCGTCCCTCTCCATTGCCATCGGTATGGTGGTGGATGACGCGATTGTGGTACTCGAAAACGTGACGACCCACATCGAGCGTGGTTCCGAGCCGAAGCAGGCTGCCGTCCACGGTACCAACGAGGTTGCCATCTCTGTAGTTGCGTCTACGCTGACGATGATTGCCGTATTCTTCCCCCTGACCATGGTTACCGGTATGTCCGGTGTATTGTTCAAGCAGTTGGGTTGGATGATGTGTGCCATCATGTTTATTTCTACGGTAGCGGCTCTGTCCCTCACGCCGATGCTTTGTTCGCAGTTGCTCCGTTTGCAGAAGACCCAGTCGAAAGGCTTCCGTATCTTCTTCAAGCCGATTGAGCGCGGACTGGATGCGTTGGACAACTGGTATGCCCGTATGCTGAACTGGGCGGTGCGCCATCGTGCTATCGTCCTCGGCTGCTGTCTGGCATTCTTCATTCTGAGTTTGTTCTCGGCCAAAACCATCGGTACCGAGTTCTTCCCGGCGCAGGACAATGCCCGTATTGCCGTGAAACTGGAGCTGCCCATCGGTACACGCAAGGAAGTGGCGCAGGAGATTTCGGAGAAACTTACCAACCAATGGTTGACTAAATACAAAGGCATCATGAAGGTGTGCAACTATACCGTAGGTCAGGCGGATTCCGACAATACCTGGGCTTCCATGCAGGACAACGGTTCGCATATCATTTCCTTTAACATCAGTCTGGTAGACCCTGCCGACCGTAACGTTACGCTGGAAACCGTCTGCGACGAGATGCGTGACGACCTGAAAGCATATCCCGAGTTCAGCAAGGCGCAGGTAATCTATGGTGGTAGCAGTAGCGGTATGTCTGCACAGGCCACCGCCGACTTCGAGGTGTACGGTTACAGTATGCAGGAAACCGACAGTGTGGCTGCCAACTTGAAGCGCGCTTTGCTCAATGTAAAGGGTGTTTCCGAAGTCAACATCAGCCGTAGCGACTATCAGCCGGAATACCAGGTGGACTTCGACCGCGAGAAGCTGGCGCTGCACGGACTGAACCTTTCCACCGCCGCCAACTACCTGCGTAACCGTATCAATGGCGCCACCGCCTCCAAGTATCGTGAAGACGGAGACGAATACGACATCAAGGTGCGCTATGCTCCCGAGTTCCGTACCAGTCTGGAAAGTATAGAAAACATTCTGGTCTACAACGCCAAGGGCGAAGGTGTCCGCATCAAGGATCTCGGCACAGTGGTGGAACGCTTCGCGCCTCCTACCATCGAACGTAAAGACCGTGAGCGCGTCGTAACGGTATCTGCCGTTATCTCCGGTGCTCCGTTGGGTGATGTCGTTGCGGCGGGTAACGCTATTATCGACAAGATGGACCTTCCTTCCGATATCACGGTACAGGTGTCCGGTTCGTTCGAAGATCAGCAGGATTCGTTCCGCGACTTGGGAACATTGGGCGTGCTTATCATCATCCTGGTGTTCATCGTGATGGCCGCCCAGTTCGAGTCGTTGACCTATCCGTTCATCCTGATACTGTCCGTACCGTTCGCCATGAGTGGTGTGTTGATGGCGTTGTTCCTCACCAATACTACGTTGAGTGTGATGAGCTTGCTGGGTAGTATCATGTTGATTGGTATCGTGGTGAAAAACGGTATCGTGCTTATCGACTACACCATCCTTTGCCGTGAGCGCGGGCAGTCGGTGCTGAATGCCGTGGTTACGGCAGGTAAGAGCCGTTTGCGTCCGGTATTGATGACGACGATGACCACTATCCTCGGTATGATTCCGATGGCGGTGAGCACCGGTCAGGGTGCCGAGATGTGGAGTCCGATGGCGATTGCCGTTATCGGTGGTCTGACCGTCTCCACCATCCTGACCTTGATTTACGTTCCCACCATGTATTGTATCTTCGGTGGAGTGGGTATCAAGCGTCAACGCCGTAAGATGCGTAAGCAGCTCGACGCTTACTTTGAAGAACAAAAGTAGTAACTATGAAACTTGAATTATGAAATCAGTATTAATAACATTCGACCAGGCATATTACGAACGTATCATCGCAACTCTCGACCGACTGAGTTGCCGGGGATTCACCTATTGGGACCAAGTCCGCGGACGCGGTTCCAAGACGGGCGACCCGCACTATGGAAGCCACGCCTGGCCTTCCATGTGCTCCGCCATCCTCACGATGGTAGAAGACGAAAAGGTGGACCCGCTGCTGGAAGTCCTCCACAAGATGGACGAGCAGACCGAGCAATTAGGTCTCCGTGCTTTTGTCTGGAACATCGAGAAGACAATATAGCCCGCTGCCAGGAAAGCGCGAGGATTGTGTCTATTAATAAGATGTACTCCGGAAATCCTGTAGAAGGACTTCCGGGGTACACCTTTGTTTTTATCCGGTTCTTATGATCCGATTGACAGGAGTTCGGTGAATACGCCTATACGGCATACACACTGTGCTTTACTTTATTAGTAATACAGTATCACTTTATTAGTAATAAAGCAGCACTTTTTTAGTAATAAAGTGGCACTTTATTAGGCATAAAGTGATACTTTATTTTCAATAAAAAAAAGTACAGTTACTAAGCGCTGACAATGAGGTGTTTACAAAGTCCTGTTTTAGCTTCGTAAAATCTTTGTTCGTTGGCTCCCATTCATCGAACAGAAGAATAAAGAATGAAGAATGAAAAACGAGCCCTCCGTCCCCTCCGTTTTTCATTTTTCACTTTTCATTCTTCATTATCTTCCCTATCTTTGCCACACTTTAAGTTGAGACGTTTGATAGGAGGAGAAATGGAGAAAAGTGTGCTGAAAAATACAGGCTGGCTGATGCTTGTCGTGATGGGGGTGCTGCTTCTGCTGCACCAATTGCCCGATATCACGATAGGCGGTCATGTGCTGAGGCGGGTGGACTTGCTGGGTGACGTCCGTCCTCCTTCTGCTCCGGTGTGCGAGCCTGATACCTTTTTGCCTCCCCCTCCCCAAGTGAAACCCGTCTTTGTGGATACCTGCCGCAGCGGCATGACGTGTATCGAGGATTACAGCGATTCCACCCTGCGGGGCATGGTTCCTTTCTACCGCGCCCTCGACGAACTCTCGCTCCATCCCCGTCCGGTACGTATCGCTGTCTTCGGCGATTCCTTCATCGAAGCGGATATCCTCACGGCCGACCTCCGTGCAATGTTGCAGAACCGTTATGGCGGTTGCGGCGTAGGTTTCGTCACCATTACCTCCATGACCAACGGCTTCCGTCCCACGGTGCGCCACAGCTTCAGCGGATGGCAAAGCCATTCCATCATGGATTCCGTCTTCTTCGACCGCAGCAAGCAAGGCATCTCCGGCCATTATTTCATTCCCCGTCCCGGTGCCTACGTCGAACTGCGTGGTCAGCAGAAATATGCTTCCCGCCTGGATACTTGCCGAAAGGCTTCCATCTTCTTTTATAATAAAGGTGAAGTCACCCTTTCGGTACAAGTCAACAAAGGAGAACCCCATACAGAGAGCTTTCCGCCTACGGGCGATTTGCAGGAAATGAGCGTGAACGGTGCCATCGGTTCCGTGCGCTGGACGGTGGAGCGTGCCGATTCCACCCTGTTCTACGGACTGGCGATGGATGATACGCTGGGCATCGTCCTGGATAACTTCTCCTTGCGGGGCAGTTCGGGACTGACAATTCGTTCCGTGCCGGTATGGATGATGCGCGAGTTCAATGAGCAACGCCCTTACGACCTCATCATCCTGCAATACGGTCTGAACGTCGCCACCGAGCGCGGACGCAATTACGACCGTTACCGTGACGGGATGGCAGCCACTATCGCCCATCTGAAAGAAGCCTTTCCGCAGGCGGGCATCCTGCTGGTAAGTGTGGGCGACCGTGACTATAAAACCGCGGAAGGCGACCTCCGCACCATGCCCGGCATCAAGAACCTGGTGCGCTACCAGCAGAACCTGGCGGCAGACAGCGGCATAGCCTTCTGGAATCTGTTCGAAGCGATGGGAGGCGAGGGCAGCATGGCAAAGCTGGTACATGCCAAGCCTTCGATGGCAAACTACGATTATGCCCACATCAATTTCCGTGGAGGCAAACACCTGGCGGAACTACTTTATGAAGCATTGGTTTATGGTAAAGAACGATATGACAGGAGGCGTGCCTATGAGGCGCAGTAATCGGTTCATCCGTTTCCTGCTGGCAGTCTGCTTGCTGCTGGCGGGTTGCCACGCTCTCCGTGCACAGGATGCCCTGCCCGCCTGTCCTCGCTCCGGCGTGGGACTGACCGAGCCGGATACCCTGCTTTGTTTTCATCAGCGCACGGACACCATTCCTTTCCGTCCCCTCATCTTGCCCGCAGCCTTCCGGCAACTGGGCGAGAACGTGCTGATAGACAGTGTCGGCATCCTCCGTCCTTTCTGGGAGAAGATGCGGCTGTTGCGGCTGGGAGCGTCTTCCGATACGGTTCGCATTGTCCATGTGGGCGACAGCCACATCCGTGGGCACGTCTTTCCCCGTACCACCGGCGCTTTGCTGCAACAATGCTTCGGCGCACTGTCTTATACCGATGTGGGGATAAACGGAGCTTTCTGCGTCACCTTCACCCGTCCCGACCGTGTGGCGGACATTGCCGCCCTGCATCCCGACCTCGTCATCCTATCCTTCGGGACGAACGAAAGCCATAACCGCCGCTATAATCCCATGCTGCACTACCGCCAGATGGACGAGCTGGTGCGTATGCTTCGCGACAGCCTGTCCGGCGTGCCGATGCTGATGACCACGCCGCCGGGTTCGTACGAGAGTTTCCGTCAGCGCCGGCGCAAGCGTACGTACAACATCAATCCCCGCACCGCCATTACCGTAGCCACCATCCGTCGCTTTGCGGATGCCAACGGACTTGCCGTCTGGGATATGTACGAGGCGTTCGGAGGCATCCGCCGTGCCTGTCTCAACTGGCAGGAAGCCGGGCTGATGCGTCCCGACCATGTCCACTACCTCCCTGCCGGCTACGAGTTGCAGGGAGAAATGTTCTACCGGGCCCTGCTCAAGGCCTATAACGACTACTGCCGATGATGACCGCCGACTGGATAAACCGACTGCCCATCGACCTCGCCCGCCTGCGCGACGTCTTTGTCTACGACCCTCAGTCGCCGATGATATTCAGCAGCGGCATCTTCCTCTGGTTGTTCGTAGCGTTCGTCTTTGTCTATCTCATGCTGCGCCGGCGCACCACGGCACGGTTAATGTTCGTCACCCTTTTCTCTTATTATTTTTATTATAAAAGCAGCGGCACTTATTTCTTCTTGCTGGCGCTGGTCACGGTCAGCGATTTCCTTATCGCCCGGTTCATGGACCGCACTGCCGTGGGCTGGCGGCGTAAGTTGGGAGTCGCCTCCAGTGTCGCCATCAACCTGGGACTGCTGTGCTACTTCAAATACACCGGTTTCCTGTTCGATTGCTTCTCGTCGCTGACGGGCGGCACGTACACGTCGCCGGACATCTTCCTTCCGGTGGGCATCTCGTTTTTCACCTTCCAGTCGTTGAGCTATACCATCGACGTCTACCGCAAGGAGATAACGCCCCTCACCAATTTGTTGGATTATGCTTTCTATGTTTCCTTCTTTCCGCAGTTGGTGGCAGGCCCTATCGTGCGTGCACGCGACTTCATACCGCAGATACGCCGTCCCCTGTTTGTCTCCCGCGAGATGTTCGGACGGGGCATCTTCTTGATTATGAGCGGACTTTTCAAGAAGGCAATCATCTCGGACTATATCAGCATCAACTTCGTCGAGCGTGTCTTCGACAACCCGACGCTCTATTCGGGAGTAGAGAACCTGCTGGGTGTGTACGGATACGCTTTGCAGATTTATTGCGACTTCTCCGGTTATAGCGACATGGCGATTGGCATTGCGCTGCTGCTGGGCTTCCACTTCAACATGAACTTCGATTCGCCTTATAAGTCGGCGTCCATCACGGAGTTCTGGCGCCGTTGGCACATCTCGCTGTCTTCGTGGCTGCGCGATTACCTCTATATCTCCTTGGGCGGCAACCGGAAGGGTAAGATTCGCCAATACGCCAACCTCATCATTACCATGTTTCTGGGTGGTTTATGGCACGGAGCCTCCTGGAACTTTGTCTTCTGGGGAGTGCTGCACGGCGTAGCGTTGGCAGCGCACAAGGTCTGGATGACCATCACCGGACGGAAGAAAGAGGAGCGTAGTCACGGCATCCGCCGTTTCTTCGGCATACTCATCACCTTCCATTTCGTATGTTTCTGCTGGATCTTCTTCCGCAACGCCGATTTCTCCACCTCTTTGGACATGCTCAGCCAGATATTCACCACCTTCCGTCCCCAGCTTCTCCCCCAACTGCTGACCGGATATTGGGAAGTCTTCGCCCTCATGGCCCTCGGCTACTTCCTCCACTTCGTCCCCGCCTCTTGGGAACATGCCTGCTGCCGCTCCATCATCCGCCTTCCCTTGCTCGGCAAGGCGTTGCTGTTAGTCGCCCTCATCTACCTTGTCATCCAGATGAAATCCTCCGAAATCCAACCCTTCATCTATTTTCAGTTTTAGAAAATGAAAAATGTAAAATGAAAAATGAAAAACGAGGGATGGAACACGGAGGCACGGAGACACAGAGAGGTTTAAAGTTTTGAGAATAAAACTTTGAATCGGATATATTTTAGGCGCGGATTTCACGGATTACACGGAAAAAAATTAATAAATCCGTGAAAATCCGTGTAATCCGCGCCTAAAACTCATCAACTTATAAACTCATCAACTCATCACCCCCCCCGTTTTTCATTTTTCATTTTACATTTTTCATTATTCCACCGCTATCTCGTCAATAAACAGATACGCCGGCTTCCCTTCCCCTTGATGTCCTTTCGGCAATGCCAGGCTGCGTTTAATCACCACCTGCACATACCGTGCCGACACCGGAGCGAACGTCACCTCATAGCTCTCCACCGCCTTCTTGCTTGGGTCCGTATCCGCCGGGAAGTCACGCGTAGCTACCTCACGGAACGTACGGTCGTCGTCCGATACCGAAACCGTCAGCCCCGTACAACCCATAATCCACGAACTCATGTCCACAAAAGCATTCGTAGACACCTTCTGTATCTCCGTCGGTTCGCCCAGGTCGATAACCGCCGTCACGTCTCCGCCTATAAATCCCAGCCATGTGCCCGCAGCATAGTTGCCATCGCCCTTCATTCCGTCCACCAGCGTGCCGGCACCACGGAACGCATACTTCTGCGACGGCTGCAACGTTGTCAGCCGGATGGGGCGCAACGTCGCTTTGTTGAAAGACACATCCTGTGCCACCATATTGCTTTTCCCTGCGGGACGAATCGCAGTGGCGCGGAAAGCCGCAGCTTCCGTCAGTGCCACCGGCTCCGTATACTTCTGCGAAGCCTCGGTCGGTTCCGTTCCGTCCAGGGTATAATACATCGGCGCATTGTCGATAGTGCTCAGCGTCGCCACCACCGCTTTCCGTTCCGGGTCCGGAGTGAAGTCGGCTTTCACGTCAAAGGCGCGCATGGAGTAGTTCCGTTCGTCCCGTTGATAAAAATTCATCAGGCGGGGCAGGCGTTGGGTGAAGTCCGCATACTCCTTCTTTTCCGGTTGCGTCCACTGCACCTCTGCCAGCGCTGCCATACGCGGCAACACCATGTATTCCACCTGTTCCGTTGTCGGTATGTATTCCGTCCACAGGTTCGCTTGCGCGCCCAGGATATGCTTTGCCTGCTCCTCGGTCAGCGAAGCCGTCGGGTCCAGACTGTACACCTTTTCCAGGGGCACGAATCCGCCGATGGCGAATGGTTCGTCTTTCGTGTCGGCGGTCTGGTAGTAGTCGAAGTAGCAGTACGAGTTGGGCGTCATAATCACGTCATGCCCCAGTTGTGCCGCCTTGATGCCTCCTGCCGAGCCGCGCCAGGACATCACCGTGGCGTTGGGGGCTACGTCGCCTTCCAGTATCTCGTCCCAGCCGATGATGCGGCGTCCCTTGCTGTTCAGGAACTTCTCGATGCGGGCCATGCAGTAGCTTTGCAGACGGTCTTCCGCCGTATGGTTCTTGTCCGCTTTCAGGCCTTCCGCCTTGATGCGCGCCTGGCATTTGGGGCATTTCTGCCAGCGGGTGCGGGGTGCTTCGTCGCCACCGATGTGGATATAGGTAGAGGGGAAAATCTCAATGATTTCCGCCATCACGTCCTCCAGGAATTGCATGGACTTTTCATTACCGATGCACAGCACGTCCTCAAAGACGCCCCAGTCGGGGCATACCTCGTACGGACCGCCCGTACAACCCATTTCCGGATACGCTGCCAATGCCGCAAGCATGTGTCCCGGCAGGTCCACTTCGGGAATGACGGTGATGTAGCGTTCCTGCGCGTACTTCACGATTTCTTTCGCCTGTTCCTGGGTATAGAAACCGCCGTAAGGTGTATTGTCATATTCTCCGCTGCCGGCACGGCCCACTACGGTGCGGCTGCGCATCGAACCGATTTCGGTCAGCTTCGGATACTTCTTGATTTCGATTCTCCAGCCCTGGTCTTCCGTCAGATGCCAGTGGAAGGTATTCATGTTGTGCAGGGCAAGCAGGTCGATATATTCTTTCACAAATTCCACGGGGAAGAAGTGGCGGCAAACGTCCAGGTGCATACCCCGGTAGGGGAAGCGCGGTTCGTCCTGTATGCTGCCGGCGGGCAGCAGGATGCTGGCGCCCTGGGCGTCGGCAGGGATGGATTTGCGTAGAGTCTGGATGCCGTAGAAGACGCCGTTCTCCGTCTGTCCGTCAATCCGGATGCCGTCCGGGGTCGTTGTCAGCTTATAACCTTCTGCATTGGGGATGGCCGGATCGATGCCCAGCACGATGGCGTTCTTCATTTTCTCGCCTTCCGCCAGCGGGTTCACGGCAAGCCGGTATCCGGTCGCCTGTCCGATGTATTCCGACAGGAATTCGGCATTGCGTTTCAGCAAGGCATTGTTTTCAGGATAAGCGATGGTGACGCTGCTGTTCAGCTTAAACGGTGTTTCTTGTGTCAGACTAACCTCTTGGGGGCGAGGTATCACTTGATAGTCGGCTTCTTTTTCCACCTGACATGCGGCGCAAGTCAAGGCAATGGCACCAGCCAGGAGTGCCCGGTTAAGTTTTGTCTTCATAAAATTGATTGGTATTAGATAGTTATTGCAAAGATAAGGATTATCCTGAGAATGCGTAGTATTTAAGTAGTTAAAGTAGTCAAAGTAGTTAAGTAGTTAGAGTAGGGAGTTAGAATAGTTAGAGGAATTAAAGGAGTTATGGCTCAATGCTCCTGTTTATGATTACCAAGACTATTATGCTTTAACTACTTAACTACTTAACTACTGAGCGAAGCTCTAACTACTTAATACTCTTCCCCCTCTTTTGCTAAATAAAAAATATTCCCTACTTTTGCCTATCACAACTTAAAAAAACAACCTTATGAAAACCAAATCCATCTTCTGTCTTTCCCTCCTCCTTTTCATCCTTTCCGTCCCCCTTTCCGCCCAGACGCGTGTGAAGGTCTCCATCCTCGGTGATTCCTATTCCACCTTCTACGGCTACGTCACCCCTGCATCCAACCTCTGCTGGTATGGCGTGCCGGGTGAGAAGAAAGAGAACGATGTGCTGCGCGTGGAAGACACGTGGTGGCATCGCCTTGCCGCCGCGCAGGGGTGGGAGATAGAGCGCAACAATTCCTATTCCGGCTCCACCGTCTGCAATACGGGCTACGATAAAGCCGATTATTCCGACCGTTCGTTCGTCACGCGGATGGATAGCCTGGGGCATCCCGACATCATCCTGATATTTGGCGGAACCAACGACAGTTGGGCAGGTGTTCCCATCGGTCGGTATCAGTATGCCCACTGGGCGAAAGCCGACCTTTACAACTTCCGTCCCGCCTTTTGCCATCTGCTGGATTATGTCACCCGCTATTATCCCAATGCTCGTGTGTTCAACATCACCAATACCGAGCTTTCCCCCGAAATCACCGAGTCGATGGCGGAAATCTGCCGTTATTTCAGAGTTGTGAACATCCGCTTGAAGGATATCGACAAGCAGTGGGGACACCCCTCAGTCAAAGGTATGGAAAGCATCGCCTATCAGGTGGGTAAAGCAGTACGTCGGATGGAAAGAAGTTTAGAGAAAGTTTCAAAAAAGCGGTGAGATTCCTCGTACCCCTGCGGACGCCAACAGAACAAAGAAACCGAGAAATGGGGCAAATATAAAAAACGTAGCTAGCCCGAACTAAAGTTTTTCAAATGAGGATGTGTCAAAACGCACTATTAAAAGATTGAACACAGAGGCACAGAGGTACAGAGACCTTATTTGGAGCACTTCAAAACGCTCTGTGTCTCTGTGACTCTGTGTTTAATTCACTTTTGACACATCCTCTTTCTCCTTTAACTCCTCTTCATTAGAATCTCGACCCGGCTCCTCCGCCGCCGCCCATTCCGCCTCCGAAACTGCCGCCACCGAAGCCTCCTCCGCTGCCTCCGCCGAAACCGCCTCCGCCGAAGATGACCGGACCTCCGCCTCCACCTCTGCCGTGGTAGTTCTCATCGTAGGATTGCTGCCGGCGGACCACCTTGAATCCGCAGTTGCGGCAAGTATAGGTGACGTCCTCTGTTTTCACGCCGTTGTGGCGGGATACGAGTTGGCTGCCGCTGCGTTGCAGCTTGTGCTGGCCGCAGTTGGGACACTTACTGGCGGCACGCGCTTTCAGTACGCCCGCTACCAGCGCCACTCCGCAGATGCCCAGGAATATCAGAATCAGTGCCCACGGCGATTCTTCATCTTCCGTCGGCGTATCGTTCTTCATGCTGCCGTCCAGCCGGGCGCAAACGGCGCGGACACCCGCTACCATGCCTGCGTCCCAATTCCCGACCTTCAGATAAGGAATCATGTCTTGCGTCTGAATGCGCTTGGCAATGGCGTCGGGTAAATCGCCCTCCAAACCATAGCCGGTGTAGAACTGGATGCAGCGCTGGTCGGTCACCAGCAGAATCACCAGACCGTTGTTCTTCTCTTTCTTCCCCACGCCCCACTCATTGAGCAGGCGGTGCGAGAAGTCGAAGCAATCCTCATCGCCAATGGAGGGAACTACGGCAACCACCGTTTCAATGCCGGTTTGCTGTTCCAAGGTATACAGCATCCGGTCGATGCTGTCGGTAGCCGCTGCCGAAAGGATGCCGTCGGGGTCAGTGACATAGCGCGTCTTGTCCTGCAGGCGCACCTTGGGAAGGTTTCGGGTGGTGTATACCTGTTGTGCTTGCAGGCAGAGCAGCAGGCTCAGGAGGAATGTTATGGAGATTATTCGTTTCATACTCTATTGTATTAGTTGTAACTGAAATGAGAAAAATCACTCTACCGGATGTATTTCCCGACAAATTCTTCCACGTGTTCCGTGTATTCTTGCGGAAAATCCCGGTAACTGTCGGCGTGGGCGGCGCCGGGCACTATCCACAACTCTTTCGGTTCGGGCTTCGCCTCGTAAAGCGGGTACACCATCCAGGTGGGCACATAGGTATCGGCGTCGCCGTGGATAAAGAGCATGGGCAGCTTGCATTTCCTTACTTGCCGGATGGCGGAAGCCTCCTTAAAATCCCAACCGTTCAGCAGGCCGCTCAGCCAACTGGTGGTGTACATCAGCGGGAAGGGGGGCAGCCCGAACTGGTCATTCAGTTGGTACGTGAATTCATCCCATACGCTGGTATAGCCGCAGTCTTCTACAAAGCACTTCATGAAAGGAGGCTGAGGTTCGCCCGACAGCATCATGGTGGTGGCGGCTCCCATAGAGATGCCGTGCACCACCATCTCGGTGTTTCCTCCGTAAAGCGAGTCGGCGGTATGCGTCCATTGCGCGGCATCCAGGCGGTCTTTCCAACCCATCCGTATGCCGCTTCCGCCGCTTTCGCCGTGGCCGTAGAGGTCGGGAAGCAGGACGTTGAACCGCAGTTGACGGCTGTACATATAGCCTATCATCAGCATACCGATGGCGTTGTCGTCATATCCGTGGATGATGACGGCGGTCTTGGGGGTAGGGGTGGCGGCGCGCACATAGAGGGCGTGCAGGCGGTCGCCTTCCTTGTTGGTGATGAACAGGTCGTGTATCGCGTCGGCCTGTCGCAGGCTGTCCACCCACACCTTCACTTCGGGGTATTTCCGGAATAAGTGCTCGTACGAAGCCGCTATATCCCTTCTATTCGTCTCATCCGGCCGCAGCGAGTAGTTCAGCATGTAGAAACTTGCTCCCAGGATGACCAGGATAATGACCGAAAGCCCGATGAGTATATATTTGATAGGCTTATTCATAAAACAAGTATTTTATCTGTTCCAAATCTCCCATGCGGCAAAGGCTTGCAACAGCAGCATCTCCAGACCGTTCTTTACGACCGCGCCGTGTGCCTGGCCTTTCTTCATGAAGAGAGTCTCGTTCGGATTGTATAACAAATCGTAGAGCAAATGGTTGGGTGTCAGTTCGTCATAGGGAATGTCCGGGCAGTAATCCACCTTGGGATACATGCCTACGGGGGTACAGTTGACGATGACTGTATATTCTTTCATGATTTCGGGGGTGAGTTCCTCGTACGTCAGGAACTTGGAATCTTTCTTGGTGCGCGACACGAACGTGCTTTCCAGACCGAGGTTCAGCAGTCCGTGGTAGATGGCCTTGGATGCGCCCCCCGTACCCAGGATGAGTGCTTTCCGGTGATGGGGTTGCAGCAAGGGTTCGATGGATTGGGTGAAGCCGATGATGTCGGAATTATAACCCACGAGTTTCACCTTGCCTTTGGGCTGGCGAATAATCTTGATGACGTTGACGGCGCCTATCTTGGCGGTGTCTTTGTCCAGTTCGTCGAGGTACGGGATGACTTGCTCCTTATAGGGGATGGTGACGTTCAGTCCGCACAGGTTGGGATTTTCCTCTATTACTTCCATGAAGTCCTGGATGCGGGGAATCTCGAAGTTGACGTATTCCGCGTCGATGTTCTCGGCGGTGAACTTTTCGTTGAAGAATCCGATGGAGAACGAATGTCTCAGCGGATAACCGATTAAACCGTATTTCTGCATATTTTACTGTGTGTTAAAGGGGGAATGAATGACTATTTCCTGGCAAAATACAAGGTACATATCCCGAAGGTCAACCGCTTGAAGCTGACTTCGCTGAATCCTGCCTTGCGGATGACTTCCTGCATCACTTCTCCTTGCGGGAAGGCGCGGATGCTCTGCGGCAGGTAGGTGTAGGCGCTGTTGTCTTTCGAGATGCATTTGCCGAGCAGGGGGATGACGACCTTGGAGTAAAGGGTGAAGAGCTGCTTCATCGGAAAACGTTCCGGCGTGGAGAGCTCCAGTATGACTAAGTGTCCGCCGGGTACAAGTACGCGGCACATTTCGCTGAGTCCTTTATCTAATCCGTCGAAGTTGCGGATACCGAATGCTACGGTGACAGCGTCGAAACTCCCATCGGCAAACGACAGAGAGGTGCAGTCCTCCCGGGCAAAGGTTATCTTGTCCGAGAGGTGCGCCTGTTTCACTTTCTCACGACCCACATTCATCATGCCTTCGGATATGTCGGTGCCGATTAAGCGGTCCGGTTGCAGTTCGCGACAGGCAAGGATGGCGAAATCACCGGTTCCGGTAGCCACGTCCATGATGCGGCGCGGGCGGTAGGGGCGGAGCAGGTTAATCGCCTTCCTGCGCCAACTCCGGTCGATGCCCAATGAAAGGGTATGGTTCAGAGTGTCGTAGGCGGGGGCGATATGGTCGAACATGTTCTCGACCTGCTCGCTCTTCTTTCCGTCATTGCCGTAAGGCTTGATATGTTCTTGTGGGTAGTTCATGTGGGGAATGAAAAATTAAAAATGAAAAATGAAAAAAGGGGAAAAGGAAGGGGTTGAAGTTTACTGTTTAAGGGTTGAACACAGAGACACTGAGGCACAGAGGGCTTATTTTGAGCTTTTTAAATACTCTGTGTCTCTGTGACTCTGTGTTCGATTCACTTTTTGTCCCCTTCACTTTTCATTTTTCACTTTTCACTTTCCATTTAAGAAGTTTACTACGTTGGTTTCGATGCGTTGGGCGATGTTGCCGGTATCGTTTTTCACAAACTTCTCGCCGGTGATGTGCTCATACAGTTCGATGTAGCGCTCACTGATAGAAGATACGATTTCGTCCGTCATTTCCGGCACTTGCTGTCCTTCTTTGCCCTGGAAGCCGTTGTCCATCAGCCATTCGCGTACGAACTCTTTGGAAAGCTGCTTCTGGGGTTCGCCTTTGGCAAAGCGCTCTTCGTAACCTTCGGAGTAGAAGTAGCGGCTGGAGTCGGGCGTATGGATTTCGTCCATCAGGTAAATCTTGCCGTCGTGCTTGCCGAACTCATATTTGGTGTCTACCAGAATCAGTCCGCGCTTGGCGGCGATTTCAGTACCGCGCTGGAAGAGTGCCATCGTGTATTTCTCCAGGATAGCGTATTCTTCGGGAGTGGCAAGTCCCTTGGCAAGGATTTCTTCTTTGGAGATATCCGCGTCGTGTTCGCCGATTTCCGCTTTCGTGGTCGGGGTGATGATGGGTTCGGGGAACTTCTGGTTTTCCTTCATTCCTTCGGGCAACTTCACGCCGCAGATTTCGCGCACGCCGCTCTTGTAGGCACGCCACGCACTTCCGCAGAGGTAACCGCGAACAATCATTTCGATGGGGAAACCTTCGCACATCACGCCTACGGTCACCATCGGGTCGGGCGTAGCCTGTTTCCAGTTGGGACAAATGTCAGCCGTGGCATCCAGGAATTTAGCTGCAATCTGATTCAGCATTTGTCCTTTGAAAGGAATGCCTTTAGGCAGCACTACGTCGAATGCCGAGATACGGTCGGTAGCTACCATGACCAACTTTTCACCATTGATGTTGTACACATCACGCACTTTTCCGTGGTACACGCTTTTCTGTCCCGGAAAGTTGAAATCTGTTTGAGTTAATGCTTTCATTGTTCTATGTATTAAGTTTGTAATTGTCTTATTTCTCATTTTCTTTCTCCGCCTTCCGCTTCTCCCGTTCCGCCTTCGTCTCCCTGTCGAACTTCTCGTAGGCTTCCACAATCTGCGTTACCAACTTGTGGCGCACGATGTCTTTCTTGTTCAGTTCGATGAAGCTGATGCCTTTTACGCCTTTCAGTATCTTCAGGGCTTGCACCAGACCCGAGGTTTGCGATTGGGGCAGGTCTATCTGCGTCATGTCGCCGGTGACAATCATCTTGGTGTTCATGCCCATGCGGGTGAGGAACATCTTGATTTGCTGGGTGGTGGTGTTCTGCGCTTCGTCCAGAATGACTACGGCATCGTTCAGCGTGCGTCCGCGCATAAAAGCGAGGGGGGCAATCTGGATGATGTTTAGTTCCATGTATTCTTTCAGTTTGGCGGCAGGTATCATGTCCTGCAAGGCATCGTAGAGGGGTTGCAGGTACGGGTCAATCTTGTCCTTCATGTCGCCGGGCAGGAAACCGAGCTTCTCGCCTGCCTCTACGGCGGGGCGGCTGAGGATGATTTTCTTTATTTCCTTGTTTTTCAGGGCACGCACAGCCAGGGCGATAGCGGTATAGGTTTTTCCCGAACCGGCGGGACCGATGGCGAACACCATGTCGTTCTTGGCGAAGGCTTCCACCAGTTTCAGTTGGTTCTCGCTACGCGGGATAATCGGTTTGCCGGTCACGCTGAATACGATGACGTTGCCCGATTTCTCTGCCTGCGGGGCGTTGCCTTTGATTATATCTATTATGACTTCCTCCTTCAGAGAATTGTATTCGGCACAATACTTCTCTAATTTGGTGATGTTTTCTTCGAATGCACACATTTCCTCCTCGTCGCCCAGCACTTTGATGACATTGCCGCGGGCAACGATGCGGAGTTTGGGATAAAGAGCCTTTATCAGTTGCATATTGGCGTTGTTCACGCCATAAAAGATGACCGGGTCGATATCCTCAAGAACAATCAGTTTTTCTATCATTGATACGTTTTAATATTCTATTCATTTTTTGAGTGAAACGTTTTGCAAATGTAGTGAAACGTTTGGATACTTAGACTGTTCCGTATGTTATTTTTTACTGTGGACTGGAGAGAAAGATGAATGATTATTCAAAATAGTGAATGGTTCCTCCGTCCGACGAGGCGTATTTCCTTAACAAGTCCTGTATCATTTCGGCAGCTTCCTTCAAGCCTTCCCCGCCGCTGTAACCGTTGACGATGGCAAGGATGTGGCGGGTTTCGAGTCCCATCTTGGTGCGCTCGTTATCGCTGGTCGGGGTGCCGATGCCTCCGATACGGTCGCGGTAGACGGGGAGTCCCTCGATGTTCAGCACGCCGCGCCCGATGCCTTCGAAGGGCTCTTCTGCCCGTCCGATGCCGAGTTCGAGGCCGGTACCCTGTATCTTGTCGGCATCAAAACCGCCGATGGAATAACCGGTGCGCAGGGAAACGAGGTTGATAAGGTCTACCAGCGTATCGATTTGATAGAGTGTAAGCCCTCTCATCAGCCGGCGGCGCAAGGCTTCGGCGGAGGGACGGTACCGGCTGGGGTCTTTGCCGCAACGCTTGTATGCTTCGCGAGTGGCTGCGATGGCGGGTTGCAGTTTGATGTCTTCCGGTTGCGTGGTAGTGGTCAGTTCCCGGGTGAACGAATCGATTTCTTGCCAAAGTCCTTCGCTGAAAGCTGTATTGGTGACTTCGGCATAAACGGCTGCTCCCTTGAATATGGGACAGGCGTTCTTGAGTTCTTCTGAAACGGAGATGGTGTACATGGGTGGTAATGTGCTAATATGCTAATGTGCTAATGGGTTAATGGGGGATGTTCATGTCTTCACATTTATCATAATTCCCGATAATATACGTCCTGAGCGGATGCCCATCCGGCGTGCCGAGAAGAAGTCCTCGTGCCGGCTGTAGGTGCAGATACCGGCAGTTTGTATCTGCCGGCTGGGTACGCCGAAATTCAGAAGTTGTAGCCGGTTGGCTGCCCAAAGGTCGATATGGTACTTATGCGTTTCCGGTTTCCATTCAGAGACGGTTTCCATCGGAAAACCCTTCTCGCGAAAGGCTTCGTATACTTCGTCGCCTACTTCGAAAGCGGAAAGGGAGATGCCGGGACCGATGCAGGCAATAGTATCCCTGCCTTCCGTTCCATAAAGCGCCCGCATTTTGTCGAGCGTATGACACAGGATATAGTTTGCCGTTCCCCGCCAACCGGCATGGACGGCGGCGACGGCTCCGTGGGATGTATCGTATAGCAAAATGGGGATGCAATCGGCGGTAGAAATACAGATGCAGCAACCCGGTTCACGGGTTATCAGGGCGTCGATGCCTTGCAGCAGGGCTGTACGTTCTTCTTCCGTGGCTTGCAGATAGGTTTCGTCAATGACGAGCGCCTGCGTACCGTGCGTCTGGTAGGGTATGACCAGTTCTTTAGGACGCTGGGGCAGGGAAGAACACAGGATTTCCCGGTTGCGGCGGACACATTCCGCATCGTCTCCGGTATAAGGAGTGCAGTTGAAAGAGGCGTAATTGCCCCGGCTGCATCCCCCGTGACGGGTGGTTACAAAACAAGAAATGCCGGAATAGGAGGCGAGAACCTCATATCCCAACATTCTTTTATCTTCGGCGAGGGGAATCATTTTCCGTCATCCTCCCAGTCTTCTTCTTCATATTCAAAGTCTTCGAGGTCTTCAATGCCCTCGTCTTCGTCGATGTATTCGAAGTCGATATCTTCGTCTTCGCCCTCCTCTTTCAGTTCTTCCAGCAAGTGGCTCATATCCTTGGGGCGGTGGGCGATACTTTCCACCTTGCCTTCTATTTTATTGCTTTCCTTGTTCAGCTCCTCCCACAAGATATCTTTCAGTACGGAGATTCCCATGCCGGATATGGCGGAAATGAATACATGCGGGATGTTCTCGGGCAGTGTCGGCTCTATCTCGTCCATCAGTTCCTGGTCCAGCATGTCACATTTGGTGATGGCAAGCACGCGCTGCTTGTCCAGCATTTCGGGGTTGAACGTGCGGAGTTCGTTCAGCAATATCTCATATTCTTTGCGGATGTCGTCGCTGTCGGCGGGCACCATGAACAGCAATAAGGAGTTGCGCTCGATATGGCGCAGGAAACGGAGTCCCAATCCTTTGCCGGCACTGGCGCCTTCGATGATGCCGGGGATATCCGCCATTACAAATGATTTGCCGTCACGGTAGGACACGATGCCTAAGTTAGGTTCCAGGGTCGTGAACGGATAATTGGCAATCTTGGGTTTGGCAGAGGATACGGCGGAGAGCAAGGTCGATTTCCCTGCATTGGGGAAGCCTACCAGTCCGACGTCTGCCAATAGTTTCAGTTCCATGATGACGGTCATCTCCTGCATCGGTTCGCCCGGTTGCGCGAAACGGGGAGCTTGACGTGTGGCGGTCTTGAAGTGCCAGTTGCCCAAACCGCCGCGTCCGCCTTTCAGCAGGATGACTTCTTGTCCATGTTCGGTGACGTCGCAGAGATAGTCGCCGGTTTCGGCATTGTATACTACGGTACCGCAAGGAACTTCAATAATCTTATCTTCACCATCCTTTCCGAAACTGCGGTTCTTAGAGCCGGATTCTCCGTGTCCCGCCAGGACATGACGGTCGTATTTCAGATGCAGCAGTGTCCAGTAGTTACGGTTGCCACGCAGGATGACATGACCTCCTCGTCCTCCGTCACCTCCGTCCGGGCCTCCGTTAGGAACATATTTCGCGCGCCTCATGTGCGTCGAGCCTCTTCCGCCCTTTCCGGAGCGGCAATATATTTTCACGTAATCTACGAAGTTCGATTCAGCCATATTAATAATGTTTGGGGTTAAAAATTAGTAGTAAGTAGTAAGTAGTAAGTAGTTAAGTAGGATACTTTGGGGATTTAGTAATATTTTATCAGGCCTTGACAATAAGCATTTAGCATCCGGCTAATTTCTGCTGCTGATACAGCTAAATTCACTTTCTCCTCTTCTGAAATATATCCTAAGTCCTTTGATAGTATCAGGAAATTCCTTGTCTCTTCTAAAGAGCCTTGGGATATATTATAGAAATGCAATTTGTCTTTTTGCCCTCTTCGTACAAAGCCTTCAGCAATATTTGCCGTAATCGAAGCAGAGGCTCTGCGCATTTGATTAACCAATCCGAACATTTCCTCTTTTGGAAAATGGCGTGTAACCCGGTAAACTCCCAATACATACTGATGAGCTTTCTGCCATACTAACAGGTCTTCAAATGATTGTGCAGACATTCCCCTACTTACTACTTTAACTACTTACTACTCACTACTTAACTACTCTATCTATATTCTCACTAATCTCACTAAAGATGTCATCCATGCTTCCCAGACCGTTGATATGCTGATACTGTCCCTCGTTCTTATACCAGTCAATCAGCGGAGCGGTTTGAGAGTGATAGACAACGAGACGTTTCTTGATAGTCTCCTCATTGTCATCGGCACGACCGGATTCTTTTCCGCGCTTGATGAGGCGAGTCATCAGTTCATCTTCGGGTACATCCAAGTCCAGCATCACCTTGACTTCCTGTTCGCGTTCAGCCAGCATTTTCTTTAATGCTTCAGCCTGTGCGATTGTTCGGGGGAAGCCGTCGAAAATAACGCCTTTGCTATCCTGGAAGCTGTCGAATACACTTGCCAGGATGTCAATCATCAGTTCATCGGGAATCAGTTGTCCCTGGTCGATGTAACTCTTAGCAGTTTTGCCCAATTCCGTTCCGTTCTTCATTTCCGCACGAAGCACGTCCCCGGTGGAAATGTGATTAATGCCATACTTTTCTACGATTCTCTCGCTTTGTGTTCCCTTGCCTGAGCCGGGAGCACCGAAAATTACAATGTTCAACATTTTATGATTTGCATTTAAGTCAGCCCTACTGTTTTCTTCTCTCGTATTAAGGGAAGGTTAGGGCTCTCTTGGTTTATGTATTAAAAATAGATAATTCTTGTCGTATCGTCTGCTTATGCTTTCTCCGGAAGAAAAACCTTAGTCCACCACCGTATAGATATCCGGGTAGTTGCGTCCGAAACCATCATAGTCCAGACCGTAACCGACGATGAAATCATTCGGGATTTTCATGGCGATGTATTCGATGTTCAAGTCCACCTTCAGTTTGTCGGGCTTCACCAATAAGGAGGCGATATGGATTTCTTTCGGGTTGCGGGTTCCCAGCGTTTCCAGCAAGCGCTGCATGGTCAGGCCCGTGTCCACGATATCTTCCACAATGACGATTGTGCGTCCGGCCAGGTCTTCGTTGATGCCGATTACTTCTTTGATAACACCCGTAGAGGACACTCCCTGATAAGATGCCAATTTCACAAACGAGATTTCGCAAGGAATGCTGATTCTTTTCAACAAGTCGGCGGTAAACATGAACGAACCGTTCAGCACGCTGAGAAACAAAGGATTCTTTCCGGCTAAGTCGCGATTTATTTCATTGGCAACACGGGTTACTTCTTCCAGTATCTTCTGTTCCTTGATGGAGACAGTGAATACCTTATCTTTTATCTGTATCGTATCCATAAGATGGGATGTTTTTAGAAAGTTGGCGCAAAAATACGATTTTTCCAGCCATCTACCAAAGAATGGTGAAATACTTTCTTTGGCATTACCAGTCCCATCCCCTTCCTTTTTGTTCTGTCCTTCGGTTTGGGGATAATCTGAGATGTACCAAATCCCTGCTTCCTCCGTGTCTATAGAGTGGGGCAGTGAGACTATGGCAGAATGTTGCAGAAAATGAGATAAAGCTCCATGTTTCTTTTTAGAAACTTTAAAGCATCGGCAATATGGTGCTCTACTGTTTTTTCTGAGATATCGAGCAATTCTGCTATTTCTTTATAAGAAAGTTGTTTTTCCCTGCTCAGACGAAAAATTTCCTGGCGACGCGGTGGCATTAATTCGATGAGGGAGTTGATATGATTGCGTAAGTCAGAAGCTGCCAATTCATCTTCAACATTGTAGGTCTCTTCCATTGATTCGGCTATTGTTATCTGATAGAAGACTTGATTGAATGATTTGCGGGACCTGTTGAAAATCAGGTTACGGGTAATGATGAAAAGAAAACCGTCAAAGTTCTTGTCTTCGTTAACAAACATGCGAGCCTCCCACAACTTTACAAATACTTCATGCACTATTTCTTCCGCATCAGAAACGGATGTGATATAAAGCTTTGTGAAATTATAAACTTTAGCCCAGTATTTTCTGTAGAGAAACTCAAATGCTTTCTCATTATTCTTTTTTAGTAGGCATACAGCCTGTCTCTTATACACATCTGACGCTGCCGACGAAGCTAGAAGTGTAGAT
>ENA-OYYE01000177-OYYE01000177.1-human-gut-metagenome-genome-assembly--contig:-NODE-177-length-42340-cov-6.822656_pt1 | contig 42340 bp, 42 predicted proteins | sample MGYA00243244_ERZ653437 | MGnify/ENA primary metagenome ERZ653437 (study PRJEB26926, sample SAMN06165130) | human gut metagenome | biome: ENVO:00009003; feature: ENVO:2100002; material: ENVO:00002003...
AGATAGGCTCCGGTCTCGTGGGCTCGGAGATGTGTATAAGAGACAGGAACTATTCTATCCACTTCCATTCAAATCTTTCTATGTCTTCCTCTACAAGCGGATTACCTATCTGAACTTCTATAAATGTCAAGTCCGTTGTGGCTTTTATGGCATGGAGATGTCCTACGGGGATATCCATCACATCACCACGCTTTACCTCTTTACGCTCGCCATCCAATACAAAGATACCTTCACCTTCAACACATGTCCATACCTCGCTGCGATGATGGTGCAACTGATAACTTATGTTCTTGCCGGCATTGAGGTGTATTGTCTTTGTCAATGAACGTGTGCCGTCTTCGTATTCGGCATTGTCCAATACTCGATAGGTACCCCAACGACGTTCCTCATACATGGGGCGTGTGATAAGTTTGTTGGCGTAATCCTTTATCTTCTCAGAATCCTGCTTGTCGCAAACCATAATGCCATCAGGAGAAGCGGCTACTATCACATCCTTCAGTCCGTTGCAGAATACGGGGATTCCCAATTCATTTATGGCATGAGTGTTCTCGTTGTGGTCTCCCATCATTACATTACCAATATGGGTGCTTGGCAGTTCCTCACACAAGGTGTTCCATGTGCCAAGGTCTTTCCATTCTCCAGAGAAAGGAACAACGGCTACTGACTCTGCCTTTTCGGCAACCTCATAGTCGAAACTAATCTTAGGGAACTCGGTATAGCGTTTGTGGGTCTCTTGGAAAGTCTCTGCTTGTATATATTGGTTGACGATGTTCATCATGTAGCCAAGACGGAAGGCAAATACACCACCGTTCCAGAAGGCATTCTCCTTGAGCAATTCCTTTGCCTTTTCCTCATTTGGTTTCTCGGTGAAACGAGCTACACGGAGACATTCTTTATTGAATACGGATTTTTCTGATTTAACTGATTCTGATGATGTGGCTAAATCTTTTGATGAAACTGATTCGGGTACTACGTATCCGAATTTCTCACTTGGATAAGTAGGTATAATGCCCATCAGCACAAGGTCGGCAACGTTATTCTCTACAGCCTCCACCATCTTGGCTATTGTAGCAAAATACTTAGATTCAGTATACACGTCGCAAGGCATAATTACAATCACCTCGTCATCATTACATTTCTGTTCTTTGGCAAGATAACTTGTGGCAAGAGCAATGGCTGGGAATGTGTCTCTACGCTCAGGTTCTGTCACCACTTTAACATCCTCTCCCAACTGGTTGATAATACCGTCTCGCTGTACGGTATTGGTTGCAAATGTTATATTGTCTGTAAGCTTTGCCTCACGAATTTGACGTACTACACGCTGTATCATTGATTCCATACCTCCATTGGGCGAAGCCAACAATGGCAGGAACTGCTTACTACGAGCGTCATTGCTAAGAGGCCACAGGCGTTTGCCTGAACCTCCGGATAATAATATTAGTTGCATATTTTTTTAGTTACTATTTAATTTCATTAGTGCTGCATCTTTGTGCTTTCGACTCAAATTCTTCCAAAGCTTTCTCCAATATCATCAATGCCCTCTGCAAGTCTTTCTTGCAAAGCACATACGCCAATCTCACTTGATTCTTTCCTAATTCAGGATTTGTGTAAAATCCAGCAGCAGGAGCCATCATTATTGTTTCTCCCGTTACATGTTTATTCTTGTTTCCTGAAGGAGTCATCGAAGAAGTCTTATCATCTACATAACAAAACTCTTCCAAACACCAAGCACAGAATTTCTCTGCATCATCAACTGGCAACTGAGCAACTGTATAAAAAACTCCCATTGGCATTGGAGTATAGCATCCGGGAATGCGGTTAACTCCATCTATAAGGCATTTTCTACGTTCAACATACTCATCATACACCTCACGAGAATACTGTTCTGTACCCTCTATCGAGGCCTCAGCAACCAACTGTCCCAACAAAGGAGGACTCAAACGTGCCTGACAGAACTTCATAACTGTCTTACGTACATTCTCGTTCTTGGTTATAAGTGCTCCAATACGAATGCCACATTCTGAATAACGCTTCGATACGGAATCTATCAGAACAACATTCTGCTCAATACCCTCCAAGTGCATTGCAGATATATACGGCGAACCAGTATATATAAACTCACGATAAACCTCATCAGAGAACAGATAAAGATTGTACTTCTTCACAAGGTCTCTGATTTGGTTCATCTCACTTTGTGTATAGAGATAGCCAGTAGGATTGTTTGGATTGCAGATCAAAATGGCTTTAGTGCGTTGATTTATCAGCTTTTCAAACTTTTCTACTTTAGGCAGACAAAATCCCTCCTCTATTGTAGTAGCAACAGTACGTATGACAGCACCAGCAGAAATAGCGAAACTCATATAGTTGGCATAAGCAGGTTCTGGTACTATTATTTCATCACCAGGATTCAGGCAACTCATAAACGCAAAGAGAACCGCCTCCGAACCACCCGAAGTTATTATAATATCGTCGGCATTTAGTTTTATTTGATATCTTTCATAATAACCTACCAACGCCTGACGCAATGACCGATAACCCTGTGATGGCGAATACTCAAGAGTCGTCCTATCTACATCTTTAAGTACATCCAATGCCTTCTTTGGTGTAGGCAAATCAGGCTGACCAATATTCAATCGGTATATTTTTATACCGTTGTCCTCTGCTTTATATGCTAAAGGTGCCAATTTCCTAATAGGAGATTCTGGCATATCTATTCCTCGTTGAGAAATCTGAAGAGTGTTATCCATTTTCTTATTTTTTTGTTTGTGCTCAATTTAGAGCCTATATCTTAGTTATGCACTTTTACAAGTGTATACATATTGAGTATTCATCTTTTTTGAGCCATTGACTAATTGACACATTGTTTTAAACAGAAAGCTTAACTTTACTATTATAGCTTAGCAGTGCGTGAGAGTTTCGAGCTCTGACATTCATATATACGCACTAAAATTTGGCAGTGACCTACTCTCCCGCTTTCGCAGTACCATCGGCGTTAGAGGGCTTAATGACTCTGTTCGGAATGGAAAGAGATGTTTCACCTCCACAATAACCACCATAGATAAAATTACCGTGGTAGCTTAGGCTACCAAGCAGCTGAGAATAGCGTAAATGAAAAAACTGTTGCAGTCTTAGAAATTACAAGTGGCAAAATGAATCCACAAGGTATAAGCCATAACATCAATGATGTCATACTTATAACTGCCAGTAACAGCAATAGAATTTCTTCTACCCAATTTTCCTTTTTTTTCGGTCTCTTTCTCTAATCAACCATCAAGTTCTTTACGTGTATGCAATAGCTAATAAATCCGAGGAAATCAGCTAGTGGATTCCACATGTTCAATAAACTCAACGCAATAGAGATTCCTCCAGTCAAATTCTCAATAGTTGTTGACGTAGATTTCGCTACGGGATCTGCCTAGCAACTTTGTGCTGGCAAATCCTAAAAAATAGAAAACTTTTCCATTGTCATCATTTTTTTAGTTAATATAATTTTATCTTAAAAATACCTCTTTCGAGGTTGTTCTTTCGCATTTACATTTAATCACAAGTACCATAATACTTTGCATACCACTCAGCAAAGCTTCTTAATCCTTCACGCAAACTTGTATTTGGCTTAAATCCGAAGTCAAGCTCCAATGGAGTTGTATCAGCATAAGTCACTGGCACATCACCTGGCTGCATTGGTACAAGTTCCTTGTGGGCTTCAAAGTCATAGTCCTTTGGAAGTACTCCTGCGCGTACAAGCTCTTCTTGAAGGATGGTTACGAAGTCAAGAAGATTTTCTGGAGAGTTATTTCCAATGTTATATACTTTGTACGGAGGAATAGGAAGACCATCCTCACCATTCTGTTTCTCTGGTGCATGTTGCATGATACGAACAACACCTTCTACGATATCATCAACAAAAGTGAAGTCGCGCTTACAATTGCCATAGTTGAAAATCTTTATGGTTTCGCCTTTAACAAGCTTGTTGGTGAAACCGAAGTATGCCATATCTGGACGACCTGCAGGACCATAAACTGTAAAGAAACGCAAGCCTGTTGAAGGAATGTTGTAAAGCTTGCTATAGGCATGAGCCATAAGCTCGTTGCTCTTCTTGGTAGCGGCATAAAGAGACACAGGGTTGTCTACCTTGTCGTCGGTTGAGTACGGAACCTTCTTGTTGCTGCCGTAAACAGATGAAGATGAAGCATACACAAGGTGCTCTACTTCATGATGACGACAAGCTTCAAGTATGTTGTAGAAACCGATAAGGTTGCTCTGGATATAAGCATCGGGATTAGTAATACTATATCGTACACCAGCCTGAGCTGCGAGATTTACAACCACGGAAATGTTATTTTCAGTGAAGATTTTCTCAACAGCATCTTTATCTGCAATTGAAGCATGAACAAAAGTCCAGTCCCGCCCCAAAGCCTCAATTTCTTTCAATCGTTCATACTTGATGTTGACATCATAGTAATCGGTAATTGAGTCAATACCGATTACTTTTATGTCCTTTACATCGTGAAAAAGACGTTTAACGAGGTTGCTACCTATAAAACCTGCAGCTCCTGTTACAAGAACCGTCTTGCCTTCTAATGTTACATTATATTCTACCATCTCTTAGTCCCTTCTAAATATATCTCGTGTATATACTTTATCTTCTACATCTTTTAGACAGTCATCAAAGCGATTAGCAATGATCGCCTTGCTTTTAGCTTTGAACACATCAAGATTATTAACTACCTTGCTGCCAAAGAAAGTGGTTCCGTCTTCAAGTGTTGGCTCATAGATGATAACTTCTGCGCCTTTTGCTTTGATACGCTTCATAATGCCTTGGATGGCTGACTGGCGGAAGTTGTCGCTATTAGACTTCATAGTCAAACGGTATACACCAATTACACAAGCCTGCTCCTTGCTCACATCCCACTGACCGTTTTCTGCATAATAGCCAGCCTTACGCAATACGGCATCAGCAATATAATCCTTACGAGTTTTGTTTGACTCAACAATAGCAGACATCATATTTTGGGGTACATCTGCGTAGTTTGCGAGGAGCTGCTTGGTATCTTTCGGCAAGCAATAGCCACCATAACCGAATGAAGGATTGTTGTAGTGTGTGCCGATACGGGGATCAAGACCTACACCTTCGATAATTGCTTTCGAGTCGAGCCCCTTTACTTCTGCGTAAGTATCAAGCTCGTTAAAGTAACTTACACGAAGAGCGAGGTAGGTGTTAGCAAAGAGCTTAACAGCCTCGGCTTCCTTCATACCCATAAAGAGGGTGTCGATGTTTTCCTTGATGGCTCCTTCTTGTAAGAGTGCAGCGAAACTCTTAGCTGCTTCTTTCAGCATCTCTACATCTGTTACTGATTCGATGGCTTTATTTTCTGCTTCGAATTCGGGCTTATCGATAATCTTAGGATAGCCTACTATGATGCGGCTCGGATAAAGGTTATCGTACAATGCCTTACTTTCACGAAGAAACTCAGGAGAGAAGAGGAGGTTGAACTTCTTTACTCCTTTCTGGGCATACTTCAAATAGAGGTTACGTGTATAGCCAACTGGGATGGTTGACTTGATGACCATTATGGCATCAGGATTAACCTCTAACACCAAGTCGATTACTTCTTCTACATGAGTAGTATCGAAGTAGTTCTTAACGGGGTCATAGTTGGTAGGAGCTGCGATAACCACAAAATCAGCATCCGCATAAGCAGATTTGCCGTCAAGTGTAGCTACAAGGTTCAAAGGCTTTTCAGCCAAATACTTTTCGATATAATCATCTTGGATAGGTGAAATCTTATTGTTTAGTTTTTCCACCTTTTCAGGAATTACGTCTACTGCTGTTACATGATGATGTTGAGATAGCAATGTAGCTATACTCAGTCCCACATAGCCTGTACCAGCTACTGCGACTTTGATGTCTTTAAAATCACGCATATTTTTTTGTTTGATTTAGTTCCTATTTTCTCCTATTGCTGATTTTGATACTATTGTATCGATACAAGTGTTTATTTTGATGTATTTATAATAAGATTTGTTTGCACTCATTCTCCTCCTCTTAAAATCATTTTTAATGGTTGTAGCAGGGCATGCACATTCTATTTTGATGAAAATGGAATCATTTTTTTTGATTTGTTCCGTTTTTTGCTCATCTACATTTTGCTTTTTACTCAGAGAGCACCCAACAAACGACATAGAGAATATTATGGCCAGTAGGAATGAGAGCATTTGCATTCCTGAAAATATTCGTGTACAAGCATCGTAAATATTACTATTTGTGCTATTCGAATTATCTATGCTTGGCGTGTTTTGATTTAGTATCAGTTGTTCTCTGTTACGAGGATTTCTTGCAATAGTCCCTGTTAGTTTCATCAAGGTCAGAATTCCACAAAGGACAGAAAGGGTAAAAAGAGATAAGGCTACAAATATTAACCACGAATTAGCGTGTGCCGCTTCTGAAGAGAATATTTTGTCTGTAAATGCAATACACAACGTCAAAATACCGATAGATAAGGTTATCAGTTGCTTCGTTACATCTCCAGCAAAGTCAAAGGATTTCTTCTCTCTTTCATCCATATCGGAATCTGTTTTCTGTTATTAGCAGAAAGGCCAAATAGGGCAGATTGATAGTTTGGCTTCTCGTACCAAACTCTCATTAATCATACGGAGTTGAATTCTACCTCCAGCACCATAGCCTTCTATTTTATTACACATATATGTTGCCATTCTTTTGGCATTCTGTTGCGCCTCCGCTATTCTTGCTCCATTATATCTGTCATTAACAGACATTCTGTCTACTCCAATTCTAATGATTTCATTTAGTTGCTGCTTTGCGGTTTCCGAAATTAGACAATTGCGTCTATCGATTTCTCCAAACGCAGCATCTCTTAAACTCTTATATAATTCTTCTTGTGTCATAATTGTTGTAACTAATATTTATTTTTGAATTTAAATTATCTTGCTCACACTCACCCCATCAATAGCTCTCTGATAGATATCTTTTACCATTCCCATTGACGGAACAACAGATAGGTTGCAACGAGTAGCAATTCTTTTAAAGGCTCTCATCACATTCTGTCGCACCCTTTTCACCTCGCAATCCGCCATTTGCATATCTGTTGATTTGATGAAAGGGAATAAGAATTCTGAATCAGAGGGGTAGCGGTCTGCAATTTCCTGCATGGCTGCATCCCATTGTACGGTTATACGTGGCAATCCTGGTATTTGTGAGATGTATGTTAATGTGAATCCTTTGATGTCGGTTTTCTTGATGTTTGCCAAATCTGTAAAACTGATGCCTCTGCCGTAGATGCAAAAGAAGAACATATCACGGGCAAAAGTTTGTGGTATGGAATCAGACAGGTCGGCATAACGCATTCTACGCAATTCATCAACTGACAGCAATTCACGTTCTTTTTTGGCTGGCAAAGCAACTCTTACGCCTTTCAGTAATTTAAGTTTTGGAACAATTCCTTCTTTTACTGCAATATTATATACCGAACTGATTTGGTATAGATAGAGTCGAGTCGTTGATTGTTTACGCCCTTTGGTATTCAACCATTCCTCGAATTTTACCATAAGTTCTGGAGTCAATTCGTTTAATGACAATTCCTCTTTACCCAAGAAGTTGACAAAGCAACGGAGTGCCATCTCACGATTGTGAGCAGCCTCAAAGTGACCTTCTTCTTTGTCTTTTTCTATTTTTCGACGAGAATATGCGAAGAAATCGGTTCCCATTTTTACTTCTCTACGATGACTAATATAAGCTATTCAAACAGATAGCCGTAGTTGTTTTGCAACGCCTCAAATTCTGTTTCGCAGCGATTATGCAGTTCTTTGTCGCTGTCCTTGAATATCTTTATAACTTTCTCGATCTCTTCCTTTACGGTTCTTCCAGCTTCAAAGATGGGTCTCAGTTCGTCCTTGAAATAGTCGATGAAAGGAGCATAGTAGTAGCCTATCTCTTCTATCATAAAATAGAAGGTGTCATAGGCATCTTTCAGATCCAATTTCTTGTCTCTTACATCTGCAAGAGTTTGAAGACGGAGTATTTCTATATTTTCTACTTGAGCCGACACCTCTTGGGCGGTCTTCACTTGATGAAAGTATCGATCGATAAAGGCGTTGCGCTCATGCAGGTTGCGCTTGTAGAACAGCTCTCGCTCTTTTTTGTCTGCCTCGTTCTTGTTTACTTCCTCAAAACGTTCGGCATGTACGCCAGATAAGGCTACAGCCATTCCACCGACATCCATGACGAGCTTGCGGTCTCGGGCTATGCGGATTACATAACCTTCGAGTCCGGCATATACACCAGTCACAATGCGAAGTAAGGTACGGTTCTTGGAATAATAAACAAAAGGACGAAGAAGGAAACGAAGTCGTTCTGGCTCGGTTTCTGCCACGCGCATGAATGGCTCCATCTGGTTGCAGGGGATAGTGGCTACCTTTCCTGTACTACAATTTTTACAGAGTTTGTATGGTTTTATGTTTTTATTTAAGTAGTCCTGTAACAATTCGGGGTCACCTTGTAAGAATATCAGTCCACTTACAGAAGGGGTTTCCACTTCGCGCATTCCGCCTCTGTTCCTGTGACGGGGAACATATTTTATTGTCTTATGCACAAAATGGGTTACTCCATCTTTCTTTAGCTGTTCTTCTATCGACTTTACTTTTTGGTTGTGTACAAAAAGATAACTCCAAGACGTGCAGTTATCTTTATCGTCATTACTTGGAACCACTTCGGGAATGGATTCGTTTTCTTTCTCAGTCTCAGTTCCCTTGTTCACCTGCGAACACTTCTTTATCGCTGAACCAGTCAATTCGTCTGGCTCAGAAACGTGTGTGCCCTCTGGAAATTCATTGCTTTCAGATGTCTGAAAACGCTTTGTTTCGTCGGCTGTAGACTGAGAAACCGTGCAATCCTGCTTCATAACCTCTCCGCTACTTTATGTCACTGCTGGCTGCCATCACCTGAGATGACGATGCCAATTTTACAATAACATTGTTCATAAATTCATACTATCTGTGTGTATGTTTGTCCAGTTATGGGATTCAATGTTTCACAAATCAAATGTGCTGATTGTGCCGCATTTTCACCTCATAGTGGCTTTGTGTCTCTATCCGTTCATCCGTATTTTGTACGTCAAAATACGGAACGTGCTGCAAAGGTACATTTTTTCTTGCATTTATTATCATCTTCTCCCGAAAATCTTCCGCCATTTTGCGATTTCACGTAGAAATGTTTAATAAATCTGCCATATCAGCACCATAAAGAGCCTTGATTTTCAGTCTCTATCGGTTCATCCGTATTTTGACGTACAAAATACGGATGAGAGACATTCATTTGTTAAACATTTCTATTTTGGCTTTCTCTTATTTTCACTGAATAATTTTAATTTTTTGCACCAAGATTTCATGTTTCAACTGAACGACGAAGAGTATGAAAACTTGAGGTGCAAAAATTCCACCTTAAGTTGGAGTGGTCGTAGATACAATCCATATGCTTTTATCGTGTCCTTGCAGAAAAACACAATGAAACTGAAATCATCGGCTGTGATTTGGCAAGGAGTAATACGGAAAAAGCAAGGAGTGGTGATTCCTTGGCAAGGAGTAAAGATAAAAAAGCAAGGAGTAATAGGGGAAAAGGCTGTAAGTAAAGAAGAATTCTTATCGTTATGTTGCCTTCTTTTTACTGGATACAAATCCCTGTAAAAAGAAGGCAACATGCTATTTTTTGCTTATTTTCCGTATTATTTTCTTGTTTGCCTCGTTGATTTTCGACACATCAATAGAGTTCAGATACACTTGCGTTGTCTTTATGGAGTTATGCCCCATGCCCTCGCTGATTATTGGAATAGGTATGTCCATGTCTCTCGCTATGCTTGCCCATGTATGCCGTGCGGTATATGTGGTGAGTGGCATTTTCAACCCTGTCATTTCGCCTATCTTCTTCAAATTATAGTTGATGTTCTCCAACATACGATGATATTGTTTTTGTTCGGTTCCGTCATCTTGCTGAATAATAGGAAGAAGATAGGGACTGGCGGGATTTATTTGTTCGTATCGGTCGATGATTTCTTGCGTCTCTTTTACCCATTCCACCGTCAGATATTGGTTGGTCTTTTTGCGGCTATAAGCCAACATTTTATTTTTCAAGTCCTTCTTCCGCAGATAGGCGATGTCGACGAACGGCATTCCTCGCATATAGAAACTGAACATAAACACGTCACGGGCAAAGGCTATAGACGTACCTTCGGGCAATTGCAGCGTGGCTATGGCTCTCATCTCTTTTTCGCTGATGGCTCGTTTGGTGGTTTTGACGTATGACAGACGTACATGACTGAACAGATTGCTGTCTATCCTCATTCCTTCATCGGTTGCCTTATATAATAAGGTGCATAGTGTACGCAGATAGCAGCTTATACTGTTCTGCTTCAACCTTCTGTCTTTGAGCCATGCCTCATAACACTCCATCATGTCTGGAGTGAGTTCGTCAAAGGTCAAGTCCTTGCCTTCACGAAACTCTTTGAACCGCCGATAGGCATTAGTGTATGTCATGGCTGTCCCTTGCCGTTTCATCTGCTCTTTCTTCGCTACCTGTTCTTGCAGAAACATAAAGACGGTCTTTTGGGTCTTGGTTTTATTGAAAGCATCGCACAGTTCATTTATAGTGACATTCTTATGCTGGTTTCCCATTTCCACGATAATGCTGTCGCATTGCTTCAACTCCCAATTTATTTGGTTCTGCATCTTTTCTAATTCTGCTTTTCGTTCGCTGTTTGGCGGGATCAGCACTTCACCTGCCTTTTCGTCCCATTCACATGGGTATACATGATACCCAGTGCTTATCCACTTCACTTTTCGCTTGTGTATCACCTGATAATACAGCGTTCCCTCTGTCTCGGGTACTGACGACGGACGGAATTTCAATTTTATTGTTGCCATTAAATGTTTGTTTTTACGGGTTATTACTACATATAAATAAGGTCTTGTCCTAACTATATTGTCGGAACAAGACCTTATTTATGCTTCCGAGTGACAGCACTGTTTCGCAAACCACAACGGTTTTTCTCTGTTTACCGCATCTATTTTCCAAATGGCTGTACAATTTTGCAGGCCATACGGTTTTTATCTACTTCCACCTACTGGCTTAGTCGGTTTTTGTCTAAAGCCCACCCTGCTGCACCCTACAATATTCAAGGTTCATACAACAGCCTAAGCTCCGTATTTCGTCTTCTCCTTATCGAAGCAATAACCTTACCTTTCCATCGGCAGAAGTCCAAATACTCCCTTTCTATATCCCTTTCACCACGCTCTATCTTCTGCAACAATCGGCTTTTTCGGAACTTTCTTCTATCTCCAAGCACTTTATACGGCCCCACATTGTAAGCAAGTACCGCTAATAATAACGAATCCTTGCCGTACTTGCGGAACATTCCGCAAAATGTTCTCAGGTCACTTCGTAGCAGTGAATCTGCTTGTTCTAATGTCAGGTTCTTTTTGAAATTCTCATGTGGTTGCACACAATGTCCCCATCCTATATAGGGGTAGTTGCGCTTGATGTCGTGCCAACCTTCATAGAACTTGATGCAGCGTACTGCACGTTCAAAAAGAGGGAAACGGAATATTCCCAAGTCCGACTGGGTAGGTGTGGCGGTCTGTGCTCGCACCATTGGGCTCAAGCACAGCAGCAACGCCATTATCTTTATTTTTATCTTCATTTGACTCGGTATCTTTGTATCGTATTTATCATCGACTTCACATCCTCTCCAACTTGCACGAAATTCTTATATAGGATGCGCTCTCGCTCATCCCTCGACTTAAATGTGTAGAACTTTGGCAACGCCGCATAGCCATCTTCTTCTTTTTTGATGTCTGCCATGTTGAAATCCGTCTTGCAGTAGAACTTACTTGTTTTGAACTCCTCACTCTCTTGTATGTTCATACTGCCACCGCGTCCTGTCTTGGTTTTCACAAAGTCACGTGCTGTCTGACCGCATATCCATCCTGTCGGCATATCCGAGATTTTCGAGGCTGGAACCAGGCTATCCATATTCTCATTGAGATTGATGCTTGTCTTGTCACGGTCGATGGTCACGCCTTTCTTCAACTGCACCACCTTGCCGAAGATGTCCGAGGACAACCACTCCAAGGTTTCCTTGCTTCGTGCCGAACCACTCACCACATTACCCACTGTGGTAATAATCTTCTGCATTCCTACTTTTCCGTAGTCGGCTTCCAACTGCGGAAGCTCCTGAAAGCCTAATGTCACACTTACCTTGTTGCTTCGTGCCGTACCTATCAGGCGGTCTATCTTATGGAAATACAAGGTAGGCAACTCGTCCACGATGATGCTTGTCGGGATATTCTTGCCTTGCCCGGTATTCACTCTCGTCACCAGTCGATTGAGGATTAGGGCGTTCAATGCTCCAATGATGCTTTCCATTTCGGGGTCGTTGGCTATCAGCAGATAACTGGGGCTCTTGGGGTCGCTGACTTTCAGGTCGAAGTCATCTCCATCTTTATGGAATATCCAGTAGCTTTCCTTTGTGGCGAGTCGGGAAGTGTAGACACGGAGCGTACCTATCATACCCTCCAGTTGTTCCATAGCACGATTTTTCAATGCCGTCTGGAACGGACCGAGCAATGGTGCTACCTCATTATCTGTTTCCAATACCTCAAAGATGGTCTGATAACTTTCATTTAAGAAGGAGAGGATATGAGGCATATCGCTGTACTTGCCCAGCCAATAGGCAGGTTCCACTTCGTTCCCCATCTTATCGAATACCCTTCCTGTGGGTATCATACGCAGCGTTTGTTTGTCCTGCACCTTTTCTGCTATCAGCATGTTACCGTCCTTGTCGTATGGTTCTTTCTCCCAATTACAGAAGAAGTAGATACATGCCGCCAAGAAGTTTACTGCTGATGTTTGAAAGAACTGGTCACTGCCGCCACCGCCTTCTTTCTTGCCTTTCTGCAACGACTCCAACAAGGTTTCTGCAGTTTCACTTGCTGCTGCCAAATTGTTGATATACTTCAACTGGATGGGGTTCACTCTTCTTGAATACTCCACGTCTACAAAGTTTATCATATTGAACTTCATACCCTTTGGCATCTTGCTGTCCTTAGCATTTTTGTTCTTCAGATAATGGTAATACAGCTTCGTCGCAAGTGTCGGAAACTTATAGTCGTACAAGACGACCGCAAAGCCTTTCTCACTGTGCTGCCTGATGAATGGTTCGATGATGGAGAAAGTCTTACCAGAGCCTGGTGTGCCCACTACCCATGTACCTCTAAAGGGATTGACAATGTTTACCCATCCCTTTCTAAACTTACCCTTATAATAGTAGCGCATGGGGATATTCACACTGTAGTCATTGGTCTGCAAGTCCTTGCATTGTTCAAAAGACTCATTCTCGAAATTAAAACGGTCTTTCAACAGTCCTTCCTTCAAGAACTTGCTGATGTTATCCAAAGCGACATGCACCAATACTACACCAATAATGGATGTTCCCATATATAATAAGGTGTTCAGCGAGAAAATATACACTCGCATTTCCATTGGTGTATTGAACAGCCAGACGGATAACACAATGAAGCCTACGCCACTTACCAATGGATAAAGCACCTGTTTCCGTGCATCAAACTCCAGATGCTTCTTGTTTCTCGTACCTACACAAGTTATGCACACCAACAGAAAGGTGGCAATCTTGCTATATGCCATATTTCCATCCTGGTATATCATCCACTGCTTGATACGACTATGCAAGTCGCATACGATGCTCCCCATCGGACTGGGGTCTATGGCATATTCAAAGAACTCCATCAGCACGGAGACATAAATAACCGCTCTAAATATCTTGTAAAACCCTTGTAACTCTTTGCTTTCTTCCATAAATTTCCTTAAATAATCAACCTATAAGTTGTACGATTCGTATATTCATTGTATCTTTGTATCAAAATCATAGAATATGAAATTTGATCTTATTACTGAAAATGAACGTCTTTGGGCTGTCAGATATGATGACTGCTTTGACAATGTCCTTGATTCCATTCTTGGACAATGGAATGATGTGACGTGGTTGCGCAGTTTCTTCAAACAGAACATTGACGATTTGTCTTCATATTTTAAAATAACAGACGTCAATCAAGCCATTTATGACACCATCGAGGATAGTGAAAGACTGCAATGTCTGATAATGGATATATCTCCAGATGCTAATCTTGACAGTATTTTCAGACCATTGGAGAATAGTCGGACATCAGAGATGCTTCTTGGTAAAGAAAAAGCTCGTCTTCACAACACTCCACGTCATGCCTCTTGGCTCCGCATATATGCCATAAAACTTGAACCAGGCATTTACATTATTACAGGTGGCGCCATCAAGTTGACTCGTACTATGCAAGAGCGTGAACATACCTTGGTTGAACTCGCTCGGATGGAAAGAGTAAGACGCTTCTTGTTAGATAACGATATAGCCGACAAGGATTCCTTTATGGAGTTCTTAAATGAAATCATATAGAAAAGGAGGTTGCTATGAAATCTACAAATGAAATCATTTCCAATCTGAAGAAACATCAGTCATCCACTCCATCAAAATGGCGTGAGAATGCAGAATGGCGTATAGCGAACAAATCGTGGTTACGCTATTCCCAGCATATTGCCATGATGATGCTTGACAAGATGGAAGAACTCAAAATGAACCAAAAGCAATTATCTGAACTGATGGGCTGTAGCCAGCAATATATCTCAAAGGTTCTTAAAGGACAAGAAAACTTGTCCCTTGAAACCCTATCCAAGATTGAGCGGTGTCTAAATATCCAAATTCTCAGCCTCAATCATTCAGCGTAATTATCGGTCTCGCTCTATGCGCCTGTATCTTTGGCGTTTCCTGCATGGCTCCACTTCCTAAAGAGTAGAGCCATGCCTTGGCTGTCTGTTGTCCTTTCACTTCTGTCGATGTCCAATACCAACAGTCATTGTTCTCATCCGGCAATGGGTTTCCACCGCATTTCTCAATGATGGGGTTCACTGTTTCCTTGGCAGCATACAGCAGTCTCATTTGTGCAACACTCGGGATATAGGCACTCTGTCCGTATCTCCAAATGTCGAACACTTTCTCTGCCAAAGGGGAGAAGGTGTCGGTCGTACCATACAATGCGAAGGTATTGGTGTTTCCATCATAAGCTGTCAGATCTGCTGACGTGCCTTGTGCCACACCGATACTATCTGCAAAGGATTCTGGAGCTATATCCCATAGATAAACGGCATAACCGTTTCCTTCCACATCTTCTCGTTGGTTGATATAGAACACTACGGCTATGGCTTGTTTCCCCGACTTCTCATAGTCTGCATACGACATGACATTGCCATCCGTACACAGGATATGGCAGGGCTTCATTGCTGTATCAGGGATATCACGATGTGCATCACAGGCTACAAACAGCACTGCCATCAGCACACCTATTATATAATGTGTATATCTTCGTTTCATCATTCGTCTTTCTTTGGTTTCACCTTCCTTCTTACTTTACTGGCAGTTTCACACCTAATACAACACCTGTTCTGAATAGGTCTTCGTCTTTTATCATTATGTCACTCTTCACTTGCCAATAGAGTGTCCAACCTCCTCGCAGCGTGTAGTTGTGCTCATAACCGAAATGTGCGCCTCCCAAGAAATTCTTGGTGTCACTTCCTGCAGAAGCTCCGATACGTAGGTTGCCATGATGGTTACGGCCTCTGGTCACGCATGGCTTATAGGCAATACCGAAGCCATAGCTTCTATAGTTTCTCCAAAAAGAGTCAGGACATACGTGGCCACAAGACTTGCACTCTTCCCACTTGATATAACCATTAGCGAAATACTCCCACGCATTGTGGTACTTCGTCTCATGCTCATAGGATAGGGTCATATCCAATCCTCGCTCATAGAGCGCACCAACACCAACTGATATTCTGTCACTATTGGTTTGTGCTTTTATCGTTGAAGCAGTGGCAATCAATGCCACTGCCATCATTATGCTCTTCATTTTCATTATTCTTCCTCTAACATTACCGCATTAAACGAGTCTGCCGACAGCACATCTTCATAGTCTATGCTCACACTGATGTTACGTCCGCTTATCTGGTTCTCTGTCATTTCGATGGTCAGTACCTTGTCGTTGGGGAAGGTCATCTTTTTCAGCACCATGACATTTCGGTAGCAGTACTTGAAACTTTTGTTTCCTTGCAACATCAATTCTGGTGTCAATTCTACGACTTGTGCATTGGTGGCTTTCGACAGTTTCTTGTCTGCCAATTTCACACGTATCTCATCGATGTCAAAGCGTATGTTTGTTTTGTTCTCTACAGAAAAGTCAATGAAGAAGTAGTCGCCTACTGCATATATGTTATTCATGCGCATCACCATTCGATGCGCCTTGCTTGCCACATTTCTGAATTTTGCTGGTGAGTTCCACACTTTCCATGCATAGCGTGTCATGTCTTCTGTGGACATACTCACTGCTGGGTTGTTATAGGCGGTTTTCTCCTGCTTGCGTATTTCCTTGTCTGTTACTGCTTCCTTTAGCCGTGTCGTATAGAGTAGGGCATATTGTGTACGGTAGCGTTCTGTTACTATGGTTACAATCGCCAACACATCTCCGTCTGCATGACCGCCTTCCTTGGGCTTCAGCCTGATGGTGTTGTTGATGGGCTGGTCTCCCACTACCTTATCTGTAGAAATGTCTACAAAACGTATCGGCTCACTTGCCGTGATAACTGTGGTCACTTCCTCATTGACTGTCAGTTGTTCCAGCTCTTGATACGTTTCTTGCGCTTGCATGGTCATTGTCGCCATTAGTCCAGCTACTGCCAAGCCTATTCTCTGAATGATTTTCATATTCATGTGTTGTTACTTTTTGGTTTCCTTTGAATTGATGATATACACAAATGTCCCGTACTTCAGCTTCACCTTATTCTTTTTTATCGCCTTGCCGATGGCATTGCTGGTTTTCTGATAGGCATTCTGCATGGCTTGCATTCCCCATTGCGAGAAACTGCTGCCTGTGCCGGATGTGTTCATGCTCATATTGCCACTCACAGCTCCGCTTGCCACGTCTTTGGTTGTCTCTCTGAACTGGCTGCTCGGCACATATAGTCCTTCCAATCCATCGGTGTCATATAGTGACAAGCTGACTTTCACCAGTTCATCATCTACCATGATGCTGCTGATACTGCCTTTTACTCGTTGCGAAGCGAAACCGCTCATTGTGGCATATAGGTAAGAACCTCGTTTTACTACATGCTCATTGATTTCCACATCATCCAACAGTCGCAAGCGCACTCTCGATCCATCCGTTGCCTTCACGTTCTCATCAATAATGGCTTTTATCAACTTTGGCTCCCGCTCATTTTGGGCAAGGGTATTGAAATAGTCTGATGTAGTCCTCACCTTTTTCACCATCTCACTTGGCTTTTCCTCATCCGATGGTTTGTTCACGGCATTTGGGTCGGTTGAAATCTTCCCCGAAAGCTCCACTGATGCTTGATTGCTTCCATTTGGATTATTCGTTCCGTTGATGGCTACAGACTCACCATGTTCCGTATTGCCGCCACCTGCACTTGTCTGTCCTCTCAATTGCGCTTCCGCGAGGGCCTTCTCCAACTCCGCCATTGCTTCTTTCTCACGCGTTTTGGCATCGGCTGCTTCTGCTTGTGCCTTGTTTTTCTCTTGCTCATCAAGCAGGGCAATGTCGTTTTCTGTATATTTTGATTCATATTGTTCCTGGTTTTCTTCTGGGGTGTCTCGTTCAATGTTGTCCACAGCGGTGTAATCGCCAATCTTCCCCCATGCCTTGGTCATATTCTCATACTTGCCTCCGATACCGTCTCCCTTTGTCTTTGCTCCAGGCAGCTCGGGGTTCAAGTATTCTGTGGTTTGCATACTCTTGTCCGTCACTTCGGCTTTTTCAGCATTGAACAAGTCAAAGATGAAATACGAGGCTCCCAACAATGGAAAGTAGAGTATGGCAGGAAGCATATACTTCGGTTGTCTAAAGTTTATCTTTTCTGTTATCTTCATTGCCTTGTCTTTTTATGGGTTCTACTTCTTGTCCACGCTCCCTGTCCACCTTTCCTTTATGATGTTCCAACGTTTTGTGTCGTTCTCTCAACAGACTGTCTTGCATTTCTGTCGCTGTCCGTTGATTGGGCTTGTGATTGTACACTACTGCCAGTCGGTAGATGTTCCATGCAAAACTGCCTACCACAAATCCGAACACTATCACCAGAAACGCAGTTCGGTGTCTGTCTGCAAATCGCTGTATGCTTGCTGCAAACTTGTCTATATGCAGCGTCTCCGCAAACTTACGTCCAGCCTTCACTTCTCGCTCATATCGCTCTTTATATTTCGGGTCGTCCTTGTCGGGCATTTTCTCCCCGAATATCATTCGCTTGATGTTCATTGTCGTATGTCATTTCTTAGTCTAATACGTACTCTTTGTCTTCTGCTCAATATCCTTATTCAACAGCGTTCTCCAGTTTGTTATCAATAGTCCATGTGGATTATTGTCCGTTCTCGGCACTCGCTTCAATTGTCCTGCTGTCACCAGTTCTCGTGTCAGGATATTGCTGCGTCGCTCAATGCGTTGTCGTCCATAATAGGTGAACTCCATATTCTCCTTGTTGAACTTGATGCTGTCACAGAATATCGAAATCACGGCACTTGTACCTAAGATGTTCGAATAGAAACCTTTCTCTTTCAATGTGTTGTACTGCGCCAATCCTGTCTCGTCCACCAGATACATGGCTTTCTCCATCGTGTATTTGATGTATTTGTCGTCAGGTGCCAGTGTAAAGAAGTAGTGATGAAACATCTCTACATGACTCTTGGCTTCCACATCAAGGGTCTCATCCATCGTTGTACGGTTTACCAATATGGGGACATTGCCATCCAGCACATACACTTTCTGCTGAGCATCTGTCACCATACATCTTGCTGTCCATACACTCGACACGCTGATGATGATGCAACCAATCAAGAAGGCGGTGCAGACAATGCCCACCAACTTGATTTTGTTTTCTAAGTTCTTGATTACCATAGCTTACTTCTTGCTTTTCTTCTGCAACTGCATATACTCTCTGTACAGCATCGGCATAATCTCCAGTCGCAGTTCTTCCACCAGATTCTCATAGTAGCAGTTGAACACCTTGATGTAGATGCCCTGCATGGCAATCTCATACCAAACCCACCACAGTTCCTTCTCACGCTTGCGTCTGTTCTTGCAGAGCTTCGCCTTGTGCAATCGGCTGCTCAGATATTCCACCATCGGCACTACATACTCGTCCTCCTCGTCAAACCCTTCGTCCATCTCCTCAAACATCGGATCAATGGGATGTCGTTTGTTCAACAGCACGTTGTTCATTCGTTCGTTGGCAAATGCCACGAACTGCTCGTTTTCAAGCCACTTATCAATCTTCAGTTCCAACTCTGTCTTCTTGTTATTTTCCATAATTCGTTTTCTTTATTGTTTTATGTCGTTGTTTTTACATTATCTTGCTCATTGCTCCAGATGCCGTCATCTTAGCCTGCTGAGCCACGCCTTCACCAAAGTTTCGCGTTGAGAATGCTGTGTCTCCCTCAGGAATCATCCAAGCTGCCAAATCAGGAACGAGGTTAAGGCATTTTAAAGCCACTATACTTGCAGCCATCAGATAACCTGCCGAGAAGAAAGCATTTTGCAGATAGGCTGCCATTGTCTGTTCACTGGCTGTGATGGCTGTAAGGTTCTCCACTTGTATGGACAGAACGATGTCAAACAGCAGCAATACATAGAATCCGACGAAGTACAACATAGCTCCGTAGAAATGCACGGTCAGATAGCGTGTCAGCCATTTTGCCCAAGCTCCTTCCCATTTCGATAGCAGGGAAAATGCCCATTGTATCGGTCCGAAAATCGTGAGCATTCCGAGCAAGATTTGTTGGCAGTATATCGTTGCCCACCAACCGATTCTGAACACTATCAATGCTATCAACATCACCAGTTTGTCGATACCTACCACAGCTCCTGCTGTCAGTGAGGTGAACCATAGCTTGGATGCGTCGGTTTCCATGTTCGTCACTTCGTCCACTCCTGCATTTTCCATTGTTGCTTCTATCAGGTTTGGGTCCGAAGTTCCTTTGTGCGCCACATCTGCCTGGGCTTGGATATGGGTGTACATCGTGTCTCGTACATAGACGAGCTGCTGCACTTCTTCAAACTTGTCACTGATTTGTGTCGCCTCCGAACCGTATAGGTCATGAGTGTAACTGCCGATGCAGTTGGGTATATAGGATAGAAAATCCAATACGCACCAACTGCTGCCGCTATTTGTCATGTTTGTATCTGCCGGTGGATACCACCAACAGAGTATCACTGAAATGACCAATGGTTTGAAGAGTTTCATCACATCCAATGGCTCATGCTTCACCATCATCTTGTACGCCATACCTGCCGCTACGATGATTGAGAACAGCGCAGCCAATGCCATACTCATTTGCAGAATCCACCAAAACGGTCCCTGTGAGCCTGTGAATGTGGCATCACACAGGAACTCGTTGGTCTGGAATATCACGTCATCTATATCTTCTTCAAGGAGATTGATGCCGAAGTCGGATAATATATTACTGTTGTCTGCCATATGCGTTTTACTCTAAATCTTTACAATTTCTTGTCTCATTTGGGGCATTTTTGTCCCTCGCTGCCTTTTTCGCCCATTCCATTTTGGGCAAGATGCCCTCTTTCTTCAGTATGTCATAGAGAAACAGCCGTCCTTTCTGTGTCCACTTGGTGTTAAGTGTGGTACATGGAACTCCTTCGTTGGTCATAAAATGGATGGTCTCGCTGCTCACATAGCATTTGTCCTTATATTCGGCATACAATATCCATTGTTCACCAACCTTGTATTGGATGCGTAGTCCGTGCAGTAATTTGTTCATTCGTTGTCCTGACATACCATAGTCCTGCGCTATTTGGGTGATGGTCATGGTACTGGTGGATGATAATATCAAGTCCAGATAACTGACTTTCTTCTCCATTTCTCCGATGATTTGTTTCTGTGCCTCGCATTGCTGTTCCGCTTCCAACCGCTTCGCCTTTTCCTCTTTCAACGTCGTTGCCAACTGTATCAAAAAGTCGGGCTCAGTGATGGCTCGCTCCAATGTGTCTTTGGTCATATATGCCCCATGTTTGCGGATGGTAGGCAACACTTCTGAGGTCACCCATTTGCGGAATCTCTTAGCCTCGGGCTTTCTGCTGTCAAGGATGACATCATACAGTCCATCTTCTGTAACGAAGTTAACCATCTGAATACCACCGCTTGTTAAAAGGGGTTCGGTTGAAACGACCCCCTTTTCAAGTCGCTCTCTCACATTACCTTGACGCAAACCCAACATCTTGCATACATCGCCCAAACAGAACAATGGCGCATCAGGTGTTCCCTTAATGCGTATCGTTCCTAACTCCTCATTGTTGAAAATCTGAATATTATTATCCATGTCGTATTTTGTTTTATCGTTTCTCCAATGTCTTAGTCCTCCCAAGAAGGCCCAGAATGGCTTACCCTATAAAAGGCATTTATCTTTTTACTGCCTCATTCCATCTGCTCTTTGCCTCGCTCGCAATATTTTCTTTATGCAACGTTCTTGCATGTGTTGCCGTAAGCAAGGTGTTGGTGCGTGATGCACTATGCAGTCGCACAAGGTAGCGCAACAGTGTTTCGTTCTGCCTTACCACATCATCATAGATGCGTAGGTATTCTTTCTTTCGCTGTGCATTGGGCATATAGGCATCTTTTGTGGCATTGATGGCGCAGTTGTACATATTGTAATACTCTGTCCAGCGTTGCTTTTCATTGACTGTGCCACCAACGAACATTATACGGTCTATGTTCTGTTTGAACCTTGCCATTGCCGCTTCTATCTTATTGCCTTCGGCTGTCCACGCCAAGTCTATCTGTCTGTCTGCCACATTCAACGCTTCTATCGCAGCTCTACTTGTCAGTGCGGAGTCTATATTCTCCGCATATGCCACTTGGTTATAGGCGTTCAAACCTGCTACTGTACGATAGGTCAGCTTATTCTTTCTTGCTGCCGACTTTTTGTAGTTCTTGTGAAATGTCCAGTAGTATAGTTCTGGAGTCAGCGAACCTCCTCCTGTCTCCATCACCATTATCTGGTTTTTCTTCGCTGGGTCGTGATTATACGTCACGCCTTGTGCGTATGCTATATTGGTAGCCAAAACTCCAATTCCAACAATAGCAGTAATTCTTCTTATTTGCCTTGTCTGTCCCATCCGTTCTAACTGTTTATTGTTTTATTATTCCCTTTTCTCGCTCTCAAATCACATTGTTGGCTCCTTATGGCTTAGTCGGCCTAAAGAGGCTTAGCTCGGCTTACCACTATAAAAGGATTCATTCTCCTTTACCCAGTTTCCCTGCCTTTCGCCACCGTCCAAACGCATCATCCAATATCTCAGCCTTTGTCTTTGTCCGATACACTTTCTCTTTCCAATATCCCATGCGCACCTGCACATACCGCCAAGTCTCAATATAGGCTCTGTTCAAATGCCTCTCGATATTGTCCAACGAATTGTTGACTGCTTCCAATACCATTATCAAATCTGAGGTGGAACAAGCTGCAGCTCCTGTAGCATACAGCACCAGATCGTTCACACTCTTGTATAGCTGTTCTCCATCTGCTGCTATTTGCTTGATGGCTTTGGCATTGATGGATAATAGCATGGTGTCGGCAAGGGCTATATGTTTGCGCTTCACCACTTTTCTGTTGAAGTCTTCTAATAACCGCTTGTAGTCGCTAATCCGTTCACTCACATTCTCGTAGGTGCTTTTTACGTTCAGCACGGTGCGCAACGACTGGTACATCACGTCTATCACATCAAACGCCCTGGTGTATTTGTCCAATTCCACATTCAGTGTCTTGTATTCACCTGTCTCTTTCTGGCTATAGTCGTGCAGTAATTGGTTGCTGTATTCCAATGTACTTCGTGCCAAGAGCAGACTACGCTGTTTCTTGTGGTCATTGATATAGGCTTCCACACTCGACACGTCAAAGCCCCATTGGGCTCTTGCTGCATTGGGTAACAGTGTCAATAGCATTACTATCATCAAAGTCGTCCTCATCCACTTGCCTCCTTTCTGCCTCTGGCTCCATTGATCCAACGCTCATAGCATTCTTCCAATATGGTCTGTCTGCGTCCCATGTTATCGTCTATCTCTGGCAATGCACTTTTTAGTACGTCTATGATGCTCCGCTTATAGTACATCATCTTTTCCAGCGATACCAAGTCTGCGTAAATCTTTGTGATACGGCTGTCCACTTCTCGTGCTATCTCCAGTCGGTCACTCGACCACAACAGATGTTTCACATCGCTGTTGGTCTGCTCTTCCATCGGGTCACTCTTTGCATATTCGGTGGTTATCTTGCACGATGGATATTCCCTTGCTATCTCGGATATTCGGCGGTTTACTTCGTCGGCTTTTTCTTGCTCTGACTTGCTTCTGTCAAGTGTCATCACGTCTACCACACTGGTATTGGTGTATTCCGATGTCAAGTCCCATGCTATCTGCATGATGGCACGGTGTACCTTTACACCAAGTACAATCTTGGGCTTTCTCGCTATCGACAATGTTGCTTTGAAGGTAACGATGCCGTTGATGTTTGGCACGGTTGCCTTTCGTGTATACACGTAGCCATTCCACACTCCCTTGCCTTGCCAAGTGAGGTTATAGGCTGTCTTGCAATCGTTCATGATGGCTGGAATGTGATAGTAGTCATCGGTTGCCACGTCATTGTCCTTGCTTGCTTCTTCCTTGGCTTTTGCTATTTCTTGCTGCTTTTGTCGCCATGTCGACAACTCCACATTCAGTTTGTCAATCTGGTCTTTGTTGGCATTGTATTGTTGGCGATAGACGGCAGCATCTTCTACACTGGAATTGGCTATCTTGCGAAGCAACTCCTTGTTTTCTGCCTCCAATTGACCTATCTGCACTTGCAACACTGTCACCTTACTGTCTGCTTCTTGCTGCATTTTGTCAAACTCCGACAAATCCAAATTGCCTTCCATTACGGTTGTTCTCATTGCGCATTCCTTGCTGTGTGCATTGAGCGACTTGCCACATTCGCTACATTTGTATTGCGTTGTTCCTTGTCCCAAGGTCACACCGTCTGAGCATGTCACGCTGATGGTTACACTCTCGCATCCTTTCAGCTTGGCCGCATCGGTTGCCTGATAGTAGTTGCGTGTGTCGCTACCTATATAATAGGTGTAGTCTTCTTCATTGTCGTTCAGTTCCGACAGACGTGCTTGCAGTTGCGCCTTGAAGGTGTTTAAGTCCATTGAATAGGAGTCGAACACGTCCTCATAGACAGTTTCTTCTCTGTTCCAACTTTTTGTAACCGTGATGTGATAAGCGAATGCCTTTTGTTTCTGCTTTTTCTTTTTACTGATGATATAGCTGCTTAACCTATAGCTTATATTATAGTTATATCCGTCATTCAGATTGTTCAGCTGCTGCACCTTGGCTCGTGACCATCCGGCATGGTTCTCAGAGTTTTGCAGAATGGCTTCTCTCTGATTTCCGTCTGGATAGAAGTCGGGATCTTTGGTACTTATCCTATACCAGTGGTCGCCTTTCAATATACTGTTGTTGTCCGTCGGTGGATTATACTCCACAAGGGTTTCGGATCCTCTGTCCCTACGGTAGATATACCAGCGCTGGGTGTAGTACTGTCCATTTGCTTCACTCATATAGTCGGTTATCCACGACGTGAGATTGTAGTCGGCGATGTTGAACAGTCCTGCTACATTGTCTTTGCCACCTATCATATTCAATAGGGTACTTCCCACATCTTTGTCAAATTGCTCAAACAGGTCGTTATAGCTATTGTATATGTCTATGACCTTGCCCACCTTGCCGTTAAACACTTCTTTGAACGCACTTTTCTGCAACAGTGCGTCACCGATATTGGTCATGCCTGATGTGGCAAGTCCCACTCCCATATTGTATAGATTGTCAATGTCTGCCGTCAGATTGTCCACCGTGAAGTTTCCCGGTACTTTCGCCAAATCATTCAGCATTCCTTTCCAGTCTACATTGCCGATGTCCGACAGTTTCAGTATGGCTGCTATCTCTTTGTTGATTTCCAGAAACTGTATGTCTGCAAATGTCAAAGTAGAGTTGGTGACGACACTTTCAAACTGCATACACAAATTCTTTGTATCATCGCATACCTTTACCAGATAACTTCCCCAATACAAAGCGGTCTGAGGAGAGTGGAGCATCATCTTCGAGACTGTCCATATCTTTGGCATTATCTTATGACTCACCATATTGTAGATGCGCTTGTAATAGTAGTTCTCCGTGTTGCTGTTCCACAATCCCAAATCGGTCATCGCCTTGCGTTCCAAAAACTTACTGGCGAATATCCCTGCTGCCGCCAACTCTGCTGCATTGTAGTGCTTCAAGATTGCACCTACCTGCTCGCTGTAATAGCCTTCTGCCACAGCTTCCGCTCCGAAAGCTGTAGCCATTGCTGCCACTGTTTCCTTGTCGTAGTTCATGCTGTGAAACTGAGCACAGGCTTCATTGGTCCATACACAGATTGTCAGCATGATGATTAGAAGTCGTTTCATTCGTTGCTATTGTTTTGTTTATAATTACACTGACATGTCAGCGTCTTTGTTTTGCAAACACCATCGGTTTATCTCGGTTTATCGCCAGTATGTTTTTCTGAGTGGCGCATGCGCCACTACTGATGTGGGGCGGACTTCCCGTCGAGAGTTCACTCTCGTAAGGGAAATACGAACCATAGCAGTAAGCCGAAGGCTCAGAAAAACAGACTGGTGTTTTTATTCCGCTTTTGTCCAAGCCCACTTCTGATCTTTTAATCCCAAATCCCCATACCCCAAGAAAGGCTTAATAAGGCTTAGAAAGGCTTACCCTTAGAAGAGGTTCCAATATTCAGCACTTTTCCTACTTCGTTCACTTTTTGAGCGAAAGCCAATGACTTGCTGATGCCACTTTCATCCCAATCCCTGCAATATGCTTCGATGGCTTGCTGATGATTGCATCCTAACTTTCGTTTGTACAGTTTCAATGCTTCCTTCTCAGCTCGCTCCGTGGTATAGGTCATATAGCACTCATGCGGTTCCTCCACGCCATACACGGCACTGGTCTGTCCACGACGGATGAACACCTCTCGGAAGAACGCGCGTCCTTCCTTGTTGTCAAGTCGGTTAATCGTAAAAATCTTCTTGCAGTCCACATCCGTCAGTCCGAGTATCGTCTTGATGGTATCAAAACGCTCCCTGAACTTGCTTTGGTCTAGCAACATCACCACGTCGGAGTTGTTGATGATGGCTTCTTTCACGATTTCGCTGCCGATAATGTCTTGTATCTCCTGAGTCACCACACCAACACTGGCCCAGAATTTACGGGCGGTCTTGTACAGATACTTGATGTACTCTGCCATCATGGGCGATGCGATGGCTTTCCACGCCTCCTCGATGATGAGCATCTTGCGGTTTTTCTTGATGCGCATCTTTTGCAGAAACACATCCATGATGATAAGTGTGACAAGAGGGAAGAGTAGCGGGTCGTCCTTGATACTGTCGATCTCAAACACTATGAAGGTCTCATCGAACAGACTGCTGTCCATGTTCTCGTTGAGTGTCAACTCGTGACTGCCTCCTTTGTAGAACTCTTTCAACAGATAGTTGTAGGATGCCAAGTCGATTCCTCGCAGTCCGTTCTCATCACAGATTTCTGGTATGCGCATTGTACTGAACTCATAGAAGCTGTTGAAACACAAACGACCAATACTGTCTTTTCCAAAGTGTGCCTCGTAATACTCGTTGATGACTTGCTCAATGAGTTTGTCTTCTGTCTTTGTTACCGTACCTTGACTGCCTTTCCAAATCAGCATGACAAGATTTTTCAAGAATCCCAATTTCTCGATGTTCCATTCTTCTCTCTTGATTTGGAAAGGATTCATCGTGATGGGATGCTCTTCGGTATACGAGATATATTTGCCGTTGAAGTATTCACACAGTCCTTCATACGAATTACCAGTATCCACTAACACGATGTCAGTATTCTGCTCATGGGCTTGGCGTACCATGGAATTGACGTAAAAACTCTTGCCGCTGCCTGAAGGTCCGAGCACAAAGAAATTGCTGTTGTCTGTCAACTTGTTCTTGCCTTCCTTTCCCGATATATCTATGGCTACTGGCACTCCCTGTCGGTCGGTATAGTACACTTTGAAAGGTGTGTCCTCGCTATGTACTATCTTCTCCTTGTACATCAAACTGACGGCTGCATCCGATAGGGTGAGGAAACGGTCGTAGTCTTCGCTCATTCCAAAGCAGTTGCCTGGGAATGAGTTGACGAACAGTTCCAGTTGGTTGTATGCTCGCTTGGATATGTGGATGCCCATGCGCCCGAATGCGTTTTCTATATGGTTCGTACACTTTTGAATATCTACATTGGGTGCCACAGTTACTATAATATTATAATGTGTATAGACGAGTTGTTTGTTTTCTCTCGCTATCACGTCCTGCACTCGCTTGATGTCTTCCACTGCAATCAGATTGCTTGGGTTGGGCATCGAGGCATGGCGGTTTTTCTTCTTGTCCAATACTGCCAACTCTTTCTTTTGGTTGGGCATGAAGATGATTTGGTTGTACACCACCGACTGCACTCCTGGTATGTTGTCTACTACCGATAGTAGGTCTACTGGCATACTGGTGTTGTTTACTTCCATATTGGTATATGGACGGATGACACTGGGCAGATTGGCGCAGTCTACATCTACCAGACTGTACATTTTACAACGTCTGTCGCCCATGCCGATGGTCTCTTCATCCACCTTGAAGCCTGTCATACTTACGGTCTTGTCCCGAAAGTTCATGGCAAAGAAACGGTCTACATATTCCTGTGTCTCTTGCTTGCCGAGGAAGGATGCTTTCAGTCCAGCATCTTTCAACTGGTCATGTACCTTGCGAACCTTTACCATGAAGTCGCGCCACTTCTTATGGTCAAAAGAGAACAGACTGCTCTTTTTGTTTTCTTGAGTGATGGTCAGATAGGTACTGCTGTCTGTGTATTCACGTCCTTCGTAATAGCGGAAGTAGGCTTCCGACAAGAACTCATGCTTGTCAGTACTCTCGTCCTTAAACTGTTTGCGTGTAAACACGTCTTGCTTGTGGATGGCATAGCCTTCGCCTAAGGTCTGACAGATAGCGGTGAAGAGTTGGGTGAACTCATAGTAGCTGTCAATGTTGGCGGAGTATTTCTGCACTGGATTTTCCATACGCAGTATGGCTGAGTAGTCACCGTTCTTGGTATACACCACACCGATGCCGTCCACTTCCTCCACCGAGAAGTAGATGTCCTCGAATATCTTTTTTCGTTTGCCTCCAGTACCGAAGGCATATACGGATGTTGCCATGCCGATACATAGTGCAATGAAAAACAAGATGACGTATAGTATCATTTCTTTCCTTTCTGGTTATACGTTATTCTCTCTGTGGCTGTTCTTTTCATTTCTTTCCTGCGTTTAGTTCTCAGGAAGCAACAAATAAAGGTAGGCTCACTCTTTCTTTCGTCGGAGCGAACCTACCTCTGTCAATATGCAATCAACCCAACAACTCTCATGATGGTTCTTCTTTTGATTTCCTTATCAGAAACTCTTGCTATGGGCGTAGATATACACTCCTTGGTCGCTCTTCTTGGTATGCAGTCCCTTCCGCTGTTTAAGGAAAATGAGGGCAGCACCTGTGGAAATGGCAAATACAAGCACCACGAGCCCTACAACGAAACCCAACAAACAGTAAGCGATGATGAAACCTACAATGGCTCCACCTGCCGTACCTGCCGCCCAATAGATATAGCGTCCTTGGAATCCCATGAATTCAAGCGGTTTTTGCAATCCCTTGAACACGGGGAAGTCCGCATAGCGTTCTTCTTTATCTGCGTCCATAACAATAGTTTCTTTACGTTATCACTCTCTTTTTGACAATCTCACTTCTTTCTGTTGTTCGGATTATGTGTCATTATCCGATACCGAAGAACAGAGGCAATGCCTGTGCTGCTGCAATCAGGAAGATGCACGCACCAACCACCATCATAATCTTCTTCTTGACGTCCTGCTCCTCGTTGTTCATGCTGATGTACACCGAGATAGCACCCACTACAGCTACTACACCTGCAATGGCATAGCACAATTTCACCACAATGGGCACATATTTGGCGATTTCCTCCGTTACCTGCGTCAACGCTGTCGTGCCGGCTGTGTAGTCACCTGCCGAGTTCTGCGCCATTGCTGCACCACAACCCACCAAAAGCATAAGTGCCATTGCCTTTAAACGTCCAGAAGACATCACATTCTTTGCCTTCTTCTTCAAATAATTCTTTGTCTTGTTAAACATTCTGTTTCCTTTTGTTTGTTAATCGTTACTTTTTATATACTCGTCTGCAGTTGAGTCTGTTGTTATCCTAAAATCTATTTACCTGTCTGATACCGTTATCCTAAATCTAACACCTACCATATCTGATACCCGAAGAATGCCGGAAACACGATAGAAGCTCCAATGATGAACAGACATGCGCCTACTAACATCATAATGGATTTCGTCACTCCGTCTTCTCCTGCGTTTATCTTGATATATATCTGCAATGCTGATATGACCGCTACTATAGCTGCTATGGCATAGAGCAGATAGAGCACATACAGCATCATTGTCACCACGTAGTCGTGCATGCTTGCCAGTGCGTCCGCTCCCCAACTATAGTTCACACCGCCACACTTGGCACTTGCCCGAATGGGGATGCCCAACACCAATGCGGACAAAGCCCAATGAAACCGTTCCATTTTCATAGTTCATTCTTCACCATTTGCCATTTTAGCTTCGGATCTCGCATAATCATTGCCGTGTATAGTTCTTTGTCGGTCAGTGGGTTGGACATATACGTTTCCGTTTCTTCCAACTGTTCCTCCATCTTTGCTTTCAATTTTTCAAAAGCACTCTCTTTGTCTGTATCACCAGATTCTCCAGATGAAGCATTGGCTTCATTGCCGACATAGCCTCCATTCACTCTGTCGGATTCTTCTTGTCCTGCATCGGCAATGTTATCATTGTAGCCATTCGGCTTATTCGCAGCTTCTCCCACACCATAGTCTGCCACCGCATCCACCTGTGTGTCATAGCTGTTTCCACCAATACTGAATCCTCCGTTGTTTTCTTCTACGGTGATGCTTTCCTCTGCATCAGCCATATTGCTAACGTCAAATACTTCCTCCGTTGTCTTGGCATCATCCTTCTTGCCATAGAGGTCTTTGGTGACAATAACAGCGTAGTAGATGATATATACCGCTGTCAATACAAGTACGAATATCAAGTATGAACTCATTTCTTTTAAGTTTGATTATACATTGTTGTTTCTATTGTCTCTTTTCGTTTTCTCAGACTACCCAACAAGCTATTCTCATATATGATGTAATTGGCTTGAAGGGTTAGGAAAGGCAGCACATGCCCACAGATAAAATATCTCTTTTGTCCATGCCGTTTGGTTGTGCGCCTTTCCGAAAACGGTTGCAAAGAAACTCCGAAAGATTGGGATAAAAGAAAAACAGCCCCATCGAGGACTGTTTCTTAACATCAATTGTAGATAAAAACAAAATCAAACTTGATTTTCATACTTGAAAGCCATTTGTAGGATTAGAAACAATCACTGTAAGCTCACTCGTTCACCATAACTCAACATATAAACATTAAACCACGTGCTTTCTGTTAAATTTTAGTTCACTTGAATACTTTTTCTCCATTAAATTACCAAATATGGGAATTTTATAGTACCTTTGCAGAAAATAAAGCATTTCACCTGAATGAAAATAACTTTCAAAGATGAAGCGTTATCCGAACTGTATGAAATAGGCAAGACCAAAGACCGCAAATACAAGCAATTGTGCAAGAACAAGAAACTTGTGGATGGCTACATCCGAGCTGTAAGCATCATGTACCGAACAGAAACGACAAGGGAATTGCGTGAGTATAGCTTTTTGCATTACGAGAAGTTGGCACATGACCCACGTAGCTCAATAAGAATTGTGAATGGTAAGGTCGAACGCCTGTTATTTACAGAAACGGAAGACGGAGTAGAAGTAGAATTAATAGAAATTGATAGTACCCATTATGGCAACAAAAAGTAAAAGGTTAGTTCCAGCAAGGGCTATCCATCCTGGAGAAGTCCTGCGCGAGGAGTTGCTGGAACGAGGTATCAAACAAAAAGATTTTGCACAAATGATAGGTGTTCAGCCGACACACCTAAATGAATTCATTAAAGGCAAACGCAATCTAAATGAGGATTTAGCCATAAAATTAGAGAAAGCCCTTGGCATATCGTACAAGAATTGGATGAGTCTTCATAATGGTTACGTCTATGACTGCAAAGCCATAGAAGAAAAGAAAAGTAACGAGCAAAAAGCGACTGAATTCGAAGCGGCATGTGGTGACATGTTTAATCTTAAAGTATTATACAAGAGGTTGAATATGTCACTTATGCCATGTGCAGAACGTGTCGCACAACTTAAAAGCATTGTTTCTTTTGATTTGCTTTCTGCAGAAGAACTAAAAATGCAAGTTGCTGGCTTGTATAAGCATAGTGAGAAAGTGCAGATAGATGAAAAGAACATGCTTACTTGGCTTATTTTGAATAATATCAGTATAGCCGAAGCGCCAACATTGCCCATCCAATACAATAAAGGCAATGCCTTAAAAGCTGCATCAGAAATTGCGGCTATGGCCAATGCGAGAACTCTTACGATTGAAACTATCAAAGAAAGCCTTAATAAATATGGCATTCTATATATAGAGGTACCCAAATTGGACAAGGCTCCTATTGATGCCTTCTCAACAATGGCGGATGCACATCCTGTTATTACAGTGACGTATCGCTACAATGATATGGACAAGCTGGTTTTTGATGTTTTGCACGAACTTTGTCACATAGATAGGCATCTAACAAAAGAGCAAACTGCATTTATTTCCGTAGATGATGGTTCTTACGCCACAGATCCAAGAGAGAAGGAGGCGAATGAATTTGCACGACAAACACTAATTCCAGATACTGTTTGGGGTGATATAATGAAAGTTGGATGCAAAAGCCTCTCACCATTTAAGATTGTGAAAACAATCGCTATCACCGCAGAGTCAAAGGGTATAAGTCCATCTATCGCCGTTGCTCGATATAAGCACGACACAAATTGGTACAACACCTCGGCTTATCGATCACCCAAGATTTCATAATATGCCATACCGTTAGGTTGGGGCTTATATGTCGCAAAATGTTAAAGATAACTCGTTAATCTGTGAGGATTTTACAAATTAACGAGTTATCTTTTGTTTTTATAACTTACCGCTTTTTCCCTCGCAGTAAGTCATTCAGGTCCTTATACTCACGATACCTTGCCGACTCATCCTTTACCTTTCCCCCGAACAATCCGATGAATGTCTCCACAGTCTTTTGCCCGGCAATGTCGTTGTCGAGATAACAGTGGATTTCTTTGTATGGTTCCAGATAATCCATTGACTTTCTCAGGTTGGCAACAGAGTTCATCACTAACACATCAACCATACCATCCACACAGATTTCCGCATTGCCTTTCTTGCACAATGTCATATACGACAGAAAATCCATAAAGCCTTCAAAAACACATATATGTTCCTGAGTCATTCCGTTGGTATGATAAAAGACAGAAACATCCTTGTTCTTGATACATCCCTTGTAATAGGGATTGCGTACCTCAAAACCACCAGATTTATTTGGAAATGCGATAGCAAAATATTTCTTATTTCTCAATGTATAGTGAATCTCTTTGCAGAAAGTTGTGGAGATTCCAATATCAACACCTCTTGATTGGAGATAGGATGTTAGGGCATAGTTCCTTAGTGGCATCACTCGCAAATCAATCATATCATCTTCTACTTCTACGCTTGTATACGATGGACGCATCTCTGTCTTTTTCTCTTTTACCAGACCATTGCTATCACGTTCTATCATAGTCAGAACGGTATGTATGTCATTGGTGTTATACATACGTTTGCCCAGCTCTATCAAATCACCGCCTTCTGCAATTCCAAAGTCATACCATTCATGGAGATTGTTATTCACTACAAACGATGGCGTTTTCTCTTCACGCAATGGTGAGCGGTACCAATATTGCCCTCTTCGCATTTTGACATGGGTATATCCCATATTTTCAAGATAATCCACTATGCTTATTTTCTTAGCTTCTGAAATATCCATTACTATTACTTGCTTTTTATTCCATTTTTACTACTTGTCAATCACTTTGTTTGCCTCACTTACTATAGGCATGCCCATAAAGTAAACGAAAATCCGAAGTGTTTTCAGATAGATTTTTCTGTAACACCTGCCAATAGACTTCATATTCCAATTTTACTTTATTTGCTTTATCCTCTATAGGCACACCTATAAAGTAAACCAAAATCTGAAGTATTTTTAAGCCTACTGCATCTTGTCACATATGGTCTTTTGGGGGGACTTCAAAAACACTTCATTTACTTCATCCTCTATAGGCACGCCCGTAAAGTAAAGTGTTTGCTAAAGTGTTTTATTCGTCCTCCTCAAACAGTTGCACATTTGTCGGAACTTCTCCATAATAGAACATCTTGTCGTATCGCTTCACCAACTTCAAGTCGTTCATTAAGTACTGCAACACTTTCACCATCACGCTTCGACCTCGCTTGAACCCTATAGCCTCGTATGCAGGTATCATTGCCTGAATGGTTTTCTCAAAGCCCTTGATAGGCTTACCAGCAAAAGCTGATGCCAAAGCCTCTTCATGCTGTTCTATGGTTAGGTCGGTATATTTGAGTGGTGCGCTTTTGCCATGTTCGTCCTCAGAACTATCATAATCGGTTGCCAGTTCTGGCAATCCCTGTTCGTTTACAGTGAATGCAAACGGCTTGAACTCTTTCTCTCTGATGTGCAGCGCCTTTACCTCACTGATGTTTGGGTTATTGGTATTCTTGCTGATAACAAGCACTGTTTCTGCTTTGTTGTTCATTTCAGTTCCGATATGCCCACGCACATTATTGTCCCCCTTGTTCAAATGAAGAACGCAATGAATATGGATGTTGTATTTTGACGACCATTCCATCATCTTGTTGATTACTTCTACCGATTCTGCTGCATTGTTGATGTCAAGCAACAGGTCTCTGATACCATCAATGATTACCAGTCCATATCCTTCGTTATGGCTCAGTGCATAGTCTATAACCTCAATCCTTACGGCAGGTGTGTACTCTCTCAGACAGACGAAGTCAAGGTTCTCGTTGTCCGTAGCTGTTGAGAGTCCTGCCAATTTCAGAATACGTTCCAATACATTGTGGCAATGGTAGCGGCTCTGCTCCGTATCAACATAGAGGATTCGTCGTTTGCCCTCTGGCAGACTGGCATGGTAGTTCAACACCTGACCATTTGCCAATGATGCTGCAACCAATGCTGAGACGTTAAAAGTCTTCTTCGCTTTCGCCTTACCTGTCGAAGCACTGAAATTACCCAAAGTCGCTATTGTTGAGTTGTCTATCCATATTATCTGCGGCGGCGTACTGTAGGTATCGGTCGCTTTTATCAGTGCGTCCTTCAAAATCTGTGACAGACGCACATTCTGTAGCTCTTCGTTGATTATCATGTAGCTGTTCTCTTTACTGCTTGTTTCGTTTGGAGTAGCGTACCCTCGCAAAATAAGGCACACGCTTGTTCTTCTTCTGTTCTTCTTCTGATGCTGCATTGGCTTCTTCACGTCCCATGCCACAGCCTTCATCACCAATGATATTTCCCAATGTAGGCACGTTGTTCTGTTTGAGCCAGGCATCCAGTTCCGTCTTGTCAAAGTACAGCATCTTGCCTCGTGGCTTGTAGTGCGGTATTTCCTTACTTGATGTCAGTTTATACAGCAGACTTTCCGAAATGCCGAGATAAACACACGCCTCCATAAAGGTCAATACGTTCTTGGTTGTGTAGATATTCTCCTCTAATAGAGTCAGACGTTCCAATAGTCCCTCTATAGGCTCCAACTTTTGGAGCAATGTTTCTATGGCGGTCACTCTGTCATTGAGTCGTTCCATAAATGTTGTTCGGTTGTTCAACATCGTTGTGCTCTTATTTTGATTGTTCGTAAATGTGGAAGCGTCCTTCCGTTAGCTGCATGCTTTCGGGGTGCAAAGGTATAGTGGCTAAGAGGACGATGAAAGAAAAAGACCATGACAAGTGCCAATTGTAATGGTACCTGTCATGGTCTTCCTTTCACTTGCTATACGTTACTGCCGTTTTTCATCTGTTTGGCTATGATCGTTCTCATAAATATGACACGTATACCCAACTACGGACACCCTTTTCTTTGTCACAGAAAGTCCCATACATACTTACACCTTATTATATTGAGGGGCGTAGCGTTGTTATTACCCTTATCTCATCCTCTATGCGCTTACTTGTTGGCGTAGGTTTTCTTTTTATGTCAGATAGCGCACTCGACAGGGTTGTTGCACTTATTGGCTTACCGGTTTTCCTTGACAACAGATGTCCACCGTTCTCCATTGCTTTCTTCCAGTTCCAACCAATGAGGTTACCTTCCAGTAGGGCATTGAATAGCACAGCGACATTACGGGTGTTCTCTACTTTAAGGCTGAAATTACTTTTACATTCCAACAAGGATTGTATGTCGTCAATCGATACCTCTGATACACAAAACAGATGATTCGTATTTGCGCAGTGGGCAATGCGAACCATCTGTTCTTTGGTCAGGTGACAATCGAAAGATAGCGGACGCTTTGTTTCTGAAACGTCCTCATGAGACATGATGTTTGGTGGAGGGGCATCCGTCGTATCAAAGACGTTTTTCATTTTTATGCAGTCCTCCAATGTGAATGCGTCACTGTTGAATAGATGTTGTGCAAGGTCATGGCGTTCCATTAGTATGCGCTTGGCAATGTTGTGATTTCTCCTGTGCACATTCTTGCAACCCACCTTGTTGCAGTTCACATGCTTGTGGCTGCAAGCAAAGTCTTCAACAAAGCGTTGGTGTGTCTTTACGCCATTTGTCACTTCATTCCGATAGCCAAATCTTGCTGTCAGAAGAATAGTCCATAATCCGTGCAATTCGTCCTTGTCGTTCACGAAATGTCTGTGTACTGTTTGCCATTTCTCAAAAAGAGAGATGACCGCCAATTTTTGTGGTCATTGTTCAATTAATTATGATGTGATGTAATAACGCAAAAAACTCTGACCACTGATGTAGCCAGAGTCTTGCGTTTGATTGTAAAATTCCGTATTATGTCATGTCTCATAGTTACCTAATCGAATAGACCGTTAACTAAATTAACAGCCTCGTCCTTCTTTTTGTTAACGATTTTGGCGTATACCTGCGTCATTCTCACGTCTGTGTGCCCTAACAACTTGGAAGTTGTGTACAAATCCGCCCCAAGCGTCAGCATCATTGTAGCAAACGTGTGTCGGGCGGTGTGAAAGGTGAAATGTTTGGTTATACCTGCTGCCTTTGCCCACGGTTTTATCAGTGCATTGATGCATGGAACTGAAGGCAAGTCAAAAACTTTTTCCTCAGGTCCTTTCCCGTTCTGCATTGGCATCCATTTTATAGCTTCCGATGAAAGAGGCAAGTATATCGGTGCTTTTGTTTTCTGCATGACAACTTGCAAACGGTATTGATTGCCATCACAGAACACATCCTTCCATTTCAAGCCTATTACGTCACTAATGCGCAATCCACAGAAACAAGAGAATAGATACGCACTCTTTACTGCCTCGTTTTCCATTGGCGTGGTTATCAACTTTCGCACCTCGTCAATTGTCATATATTCACGCTTGCTTTCGGGCTTCTTTATTTTGTCCGCACTGCTGATCTTTGTGAATGGGTTTATCTTTATCAATTCATCCCTAACCGCAGCGTTTAGCGCCCCATTTAACACACGATAATAGTTACAAGCCGTACTAGCGGCTATATGTTCGCCTTGTATAGTTTTGTACTCGTTCAAGAGATAGTCAATGAAACTTTGGCAGAAAGCCTTGTCAATTTCATCCAAAGTGAACTTATCGCCAACGGTCTCTTTGATGATACGTATAACAATTCTTATCTGTGGAGCATCTTTCTTTCCACGCTTGGTTTGATGTTCCATGAAAGTGTTCAACCAATCCACAAGGTACACCTTTGGCTTCTCTTCTTGTTTCTTGATGCCCGCCTCGCCATTCGTCATCGCAATGATGCGTTGCGACTTTATGGCATTGGCGGCAATCAGCGTAGCTTGATTCCGCTTGCGTGCTTCATCGTCCGTTTCAGGAATGATGTACATCTTCAAGTACTCATACGAACGTTTGCCGTCTCTGTATATGTCCAGATACAGGCTCTTATTTCCGTTGCTCAGGTCTTTCATCCTAAGACGGATTGGCTCTTTGAGCTTTGATGTTTTCTTGTTTCTTGCCATAGCCGTTTCTTCTTATTGATTTCGTATTGCAAAGGTACTAAAAAACCCCGAAAACGAGAAACAAACAAGAAACAAAATACGCACAAAAAAGGAACAATTAAGTGCAGAAACGAGAAACAATTACACAATACATTATCACATCATAAATACTGAATATCAGCTATTTACATTTCATTTCATTAGCTTTTGTCTTCATTTACATGTCTTGCTTTACAAATTCCGCAAGTTTATATCATGTGGCTATATTCTAATATTCATACTAATAGGAATGATTATATATTGCTATCAGTATGAATGGAAAAAGCTTGAAGTATTAGAGAAGGAGAACCGAACCACTGATGAGTTGCGCCGATATGTTAATGAATTAAACTTTCGCTTAACAGGATTTTCTCTGTTAGGAGAAACAATATTGGAATGGGAAGATAAAGATATTGCAAATTATCATTTGCAGCGTATGGCTTTGGATAGTATGCTTTATTATTTCACGTCTATCTACCCGTCTGAACGCATTGACAGTGTACGCTATCTTTTAGAGGATAAAGAAAAACAAATGCGACGAATTGTACAGATGCTTGATGAACAGAAAAGCATCAAAGAAAGGATAGCCCGTCAAGTGCCTGAAATCGCATATAAAAGTACGCAAGAACAACCCAAGAAGCCGAAGCGAAAGGGCTTCTTGGGTATCTTCGGTAAAAAGGAGGAAGCAAAGCCCACCGTGACTACCACGATGCTCCATTCTCTTAACCGGAATATGATAGCCGAACAACAAGCGCAAAGCCGCCGTTTATCGGAACACGCCGATAGTCTTGCCGCACGAAATGCCGAACTTAACCGTCAGTTACAAAGTTTGATTCGCCAAATAGATGGAAAAATACAAGCTGACCTTCAAAAGAGAGAGGACGAGATAGCCACCATGCGTGAAAAATCGTTTATTCAGATAGGTAGCTTGACAGGATTCGTTGTGTTGTTATTGGTAATCTCTTACATAATCATCCACCGAAATATCACCCGTATCAAACGGTACAAACGAGAAACTGCGGATTTAATAGAACAGCAGAAACAGTCTATCAAACAAAACGAGGTACTGATTGCCTCTCGTAAAAAAGCCGTTCATACCATTACCCATGAATTACGTACACCACTGACGGCAATAACGGGTTATGCCGGACTGATGCGGAAAGACTGCAATACGGATAAAACCGGGACGTATATCCGAAACATTCAGGAATCTTCTGACCGCATGCGTGAAATGCTGAACACCCTGCTGAATTTTTTCCGGCTGGACAACGGCAAGGAACAGCCTAATTTCTCCGCATGTAGGATTTCCGCAATCACACATACGCTCGAAACGGAGTTTATGCCAATCGCCATAAACAAAGGACTGACTCTGACAATACATTGCCACAAGGATGCCTTTGTATGTACAGATAAGGAACGCATCTTGCAAATCGGGAACAACCTGCTGTCCAACGCTATCAAGTTCACGGAGAACGGCAGTGTTTCTTTGCGGGCAGATTATGATAACGGTCTGCTGAAACTTATCGTCGAAGATACGGGTACAGGTATGACCGAAGAGGAACAGCAACGGGTATTCGGGGCGTTTGAACGTCTGTCAAACGCTGCCGCAAAGGATGGCTTCGGATTAGGTCTTTCCATTGTTCAGCGTATTGTGACAATGCTCGGCGGCACAATACGGCTGGAGAGCGATAAAGGCAAAGGTAGCCGTTTCACGGTGGAAATCCCCATGCAGACAGCCGAGGAACTGCCGGAACAGATAAATAAAACACAAGTTCACCATAACAGTACATTCCATGAGGTAATTGCCATCGATAATGACGAAGTTTTGCTTCTGATGCTGAAAGAAATGTATGCACAGGAAGGGATACACTGCGACACTTGCAACGATGCGGCAGAACTTATGGAAATGGTAAGGAAAAAGGAATACAGTCTGTTGCTTACGGATCTGAACATGCCGGATATAAACGGCTTTGAGTTATTGGAATTGTTACGTGCTTCCAACGTGGGAAATTCAAGAACCATTCCGGTGGTCGTGACAACCGCTTCGAGCAGTTGCAGCAAGAAGGAGCTTATAGAACGTGGATTCGCCGGATGCCTGCTCAAACCGTTCTCCATATCGGAACTGATGGAGATTTCTGACAAGTGCGCCATAAAAGGCAAACAGAATGAAAAGCCGGATTACACCTCTCTGCTGTCATACGGCAATGAAGCCGTCATGCTGGAGAAATTGATAACGGAAACCGAAAAGGAAATGCAGTCGCTCAGGTATGCGGAACAACAGAAAGACCTTCCGGAACTGGACGCCCTAACACACCACCTGCGCAGCTCTTGGGAGATACTCCGTGCCGACAGACCGTTGAGGGAACTTTATAAACTGATTCATCACAATGGCACACCTGACGACAAAGCAATAGGCAATGCCGTAAGAGCCGTGCTGGATAAGGGTTCGGAGATAATCCGGCTGGCAAAAGAAGAAAGGAAGAAATACAACAATGGATAAGACAAAAATCATCGTGGTGGAGGACAACATCGTGTATTGCGAGTTTGTCTGCAACCTGCTGGCACGTGAGGGATTCCGTACCGTGCAGGCTTTCCACCTCTCGACAGCGAGGAAACTTCTGCAACAAGCCGCTGACGGGGACATAGTGGTTTCCGACCTGCGCTTACCCGATGGTGACGGCATCGACTTGTTGCGTTGGATGCGCAAAGAGGGTATGACGCAGCCGTTCATCATCATGACCGACTATGCCGAAGTGCATACGGCGGTTGAAAGTATGAAACTCGGTTCGCTGGACTACATACCCAAACAACTCGTGGAGGACAAACTCGTGCCTCTTCTCCGTACTATACTGAAAGAGCGGAATATCGGACGAAGTCGTATGCCCGTGTTTGCCCGTGATGGTTCAGCCTTTCAGAAAATCATGCACCGGATAAGGCTGGTAGCACCAACCGACATGAGCGTACTGATATTCGGAGAGAACGGCACCGGCAAGGAGCATATCGCCCGCCATCTGCATGACAAAAGCAAACGTTCGGACAAGCCGTTCGTGCCTGTGGACTGCGGTTCACTCACCAAAGAGCTTGCGCCGTCGGCATTCTTCGGACATGTCAAAGGCGCATTCACCGGTGCGGACAGTGCCAAGAAAGGTTATTTCCATGAGGCGGAAGGTGGTACGCTGTTTTTGGACGAAGTGGGTAATCTCGCACCGGAAACCCAACAGATGCTTCTGCGTGCCATACAAGAACGGCGATACCGCCCGATAGGTGACAGAGCGGATAAGAGTTTTAATGTCCGTATCATAGCCGCTACCAACGAGAATCTGGAAAAGGCGGTCAATGAGAAGCGTTTTCGTCAGGACTTGCTGTACCGTCTGCACGATTTCGAGATAACCGTTCCGCCATTGCGTGACTGTCAGGAGGACATCATGCCGCTGGCGGATTTCTTCCGCGAGATTGCGAACAATGAACTGGAATGTAATGTTATCGGCTTTGAGGGGGAAGCTCGGAAGACATTGCTGACCCATGCTTGGCCGGGAAATGTCCGTGAGCTTCGGCAGAAAATCATGGGTGCGGTGTTGCAGGCGCAAACGGGACTTGTCACGAAAGAACATCTGGAACTTGCCGTAACAAAACCTAACTCACCTGTCAGCTTCGCACTGCGCAATGACACAGAGGATAAGGAACGGATTTTACGTGCGTTAAAGCAGGCAAACGGGAACCGCAAGGTTGCCGCTGAATTGCTCGGAATAGGACGTACAACACTGTACAGCAAACTGGAAGAATATGGATTGAAATATAAATTTCAGCAACCATAGCCGGCAATTCGCTGAAAATAGCTATCTTTGTATGATTTTAGAGAATAAACGGCGATTGGCAAAGCCTTTCGCCGCTAATATATAACATAAGACCGCAAGGTGTTTCTAATGGAAATCTGGAAAATGGACATTGGCAGGAACTATTGCGTGATTGCTTATGCTATGCCTACGCATAGCGTGCATTCACCTATTTCTGTCAAGGGCATTCCAGAGCCTCCATTAGTGATAGCGTGGATTGCACGCTACTTTTTTACCCTTGCTTAATAAAAGAAAAATAGTATGGGTAAAGTTCAGATTCTTGCCGTCCTATCTATGGACGGGTGTCATATTTCCGAATTATATTGCAAGGCGTATAAAGAACTGCACCTTGACAAATGTGGCATCAACGAAATAAGGAAGCATGCCCTTTATCATATCACACCCGACTATTCCATTTCTATGCTCGACGAATGGCGTAAGGATAATACAAGAATCTGCTATCTGGCAGAGGTCACTCCTGAAAAGGCTGACTATATCAACGGGCTGCTGCGGATGCGTGTGGTGGATGAAATCATCCTCTATACCGTACCATTCATCGCAGGAACGGGGCGGCACTTCTTCCAGTCCGTCCTACCCGAAGCACAATGGATATTAACCTCGCAGAAAAGCTATCCCAACGGTGTATGCCGCAGCATCTACACGCGGATGGAAGCCACGAGATAACCGGAATGTTCCGCTTTCATACATTTTTAGACTTCCTTAATCAAAACAATGTACTGATAACAAACATTTTAAGAAAGTTATAATTCACATCTGACAAAAAATATCACATTTTATCACACTGAAATCCAGCACCTTGCAGAGAACGTGCCGGATTTTTTGTTTTATGGACATGCTTTTTGCCAATCATATTCATGTGCGCATAACCGAAAAACAGAGTGTAAAATTTCAAAATTGACAGGACATGAATTATTTCTTAT